>JACCDQ011198494.1_pt1 | contig 58038 bp, 51 predicted proteins | sample 7446031 | NCBI WGS metagenome assembly JACCDQ01 (sample SAMN15323442, study PRJNA562643) | freshwater metagenome | isolation source: river surface water | place: USA:Blue River Watershed | collected 2017-08-17
CGACAGCAGCGAAGGCAAGCAGGTCATGCTGTTCGGCCTGCCCGGCAATCCGGTGGCCGTGATGGCGAGCTTCTATTTCTTTGCGCGTGATGCGCTGGCCATCATGGCTGGCGGCACGCCGCATCCTCTGCTGACCATGCGTCTGCCATGCGCCGAAGCGATCCGCAAGAAGCCGGGCCGCACCGAATACCAGCGCGGCATCGTCGACGCCGACGCACAAGGTCGGCCGAACGTGCGCCTGACTGGCGCACAAGGCTCGGGCGTGCTGAGCTCGATGTCAGCCGCCAACTGCATCGTGGTGCTGCATCACGAACAAGACAGTGTCGCAGCCGGCGACATGGTCGACGTGCTGCTGTTCGACGGTCTGGTCTGATCCCCTGACTTCCCGAGCCTGCAAGGCTGCAGGCAACACTGACTGCCCTCATCCCTGTGCCGGTGGCTGGCGCACCTGAACGTTCGTTATGTTCGTGACGTTCGTTATGTTCGCGACGTTCGTTACGTTCAGAACGTCCGGGACGTGCGATTTACGGCGCATTGCTGCGCTTATCGAACGCGCCCGTCGCCCCCTCTTCCCCTTGCGTTTCGATTTCATCCTTCGCCTCCAGCGAACCGGAACCGTGCCACAAAACGCGCTACCAACGGCGCTCATTTGCACAGCACACCCTGACTGATCTTCCCGGAGGCTTACATGTCACTGCATGACGCTGGCCAATTGCCCGCAACGCCACTCACTTACCCGCCGGTGCCGGCCTCAGACAGCACGCATGATGTAACGGCTGCGGCCACGCCCTCCCCCGATACTGGCAGCGCCGCGGCAAGCTGGGTCGAGGGCGAGGACACCAGCACCGTGATCGCCGTCGATGCGGATCCGCCAGCAACAGCAAGCACAGCGGCCCAAAAAATCGCCGCCCCATCCGGTCACTGGGAATGCCCGGCCCCGGGAACGGCGGGCGCAAAGATGATCGCCGCCCACAGTGCTGTCACTGGCTTCTACGCATTCGCCTCGAGCCTGCTGGTCTACGTCACGGTCGAAGCGACCAAAGCCAGCCTCGCCACCCAGGACAGCGCCTCCCCGGCGGCAAGTACTCATCGCACCAACGCGATCCTCTGCGGCATCGGCGCTGGCGCCTTCCTCGCCTGCGGCGTTGTATGGGGCCTGAAATACCTGAAGTCCAGTATCGAACAAGGGATGATCCGCCGCCATGCCTGAAACCTACATCCATCCGCCCGCCGACCCTGAAGTCGCCGGCATCGTCGACCAGCTCAGCGAAGGCCTGCAGAACATGCAGGAGACATTGGACCAATGCCGCGAGCAGCTCGAGCAAGGCTATTCGCTCGGCGATCTGCGCGGCATCACCGATGCAGAGTACGACGCGCTGTACCGAATTGCACGTGAGCTGTGCGACAGCGGCGACTTCCATCATGCACTACCGGTGGCACTGCAGCTGGCGCTGCATAACCCGGCGAACTACCGCTATCCCTTCATCGCCGGCGCCTGCCTGCAGCGCCTCGGCCATCACGCGCAGGCTGCGCTGATGTATGCGCTGGCCTGCGACGTCAATCCCGACGACGCTGCCTCAGCCTATCGACTCGGCGAATGCCTGATCGCAGCCAGGCGCCCCGACGATGCAAAGCCGTTCCTGCACAAGGCCATCGATCTGTCCTACGGCAAATTCCATTGCCGCGAGTTGCAGTCGCTGGCGCGCAAAAAGCTGGAAGGCCTGCACTGAACACGCCGCCGCGGCAAACACACTGCTCGACAAATACAAGGAAATGACATGAATACGGACACCATCATTCAAATGCGCCCGCTGATGCCCGGCGGAGAACTCATTTATGTCCAGACGCCGCAGCAAGGCGGCGTACTCGAAGTGCAGGAAGAGGATTCTTGGGACCTCGCGGAAGATAAAGCAAACCAGGAGCAGGATTTGCAGGGTGTGGCCCCCGCCGTCGTCGATGCAGAAAGCAGCAGCACAAGCAGCAGCTCCGACATCATTTCCGACCGTAGCTCCGATAGCAGCTCGGATAGCAGCTCGGATAGCGCCTCCATCAGCACCGGATCCGCGCCTGCGGGAAGCGTGAGCACCACTGCGACTGCCGGCACGGCCCGCGCCACCGGCACCGCGGCTTCAGGCGCCAACCGAATGACCGCTGCTGTCCCGGCCAACGCATCCCTCCGCGTCAGGTTGCGCGCCTCGATTCACGCGTACCACTTTTGTGCGTGCGTCAGTGGCGTTTTGCTGATCGCCGGAACCGTATTCACCCTGATGGCCAACAAAGTGATCCAGCATCGCGATAGTGGCTACGTTTATCCGGAGGAGATCGAATTCGACAAAGTCATGGCAGGCATCTGGTACGGCTTGGGAGCCATCTCAGGCGGTATCGGGATCGCATACGCCGTACATCACTACCGTCGTGGCAACAACTGATTCCCGCAACGAATACCCGATCAGCAAGACTGACCGACCGTATTCAACCCATGAAAAGGAAGCGACATGAGTTTGCATACCCTCCCAAATAATCGCCCGCAGGTACCGCACGGCGACCTGATTTACACGCAAACACCGACGCCTGAGGGCCTGGTGACCCAAGAAAGGCCAGGCCAGGAAGATTCGTGGGAACTTGGCTCACAGGAGGAAGCGTTGCCGGATGCAGGCAATACCGTTAGCGTCCATACAGATGGTACGGGCCCAAACGTCGGTAGCGCCGCGGCGGCAGCGGAGAAGATGAGCGCGCCGATCCCGAGCGATGCTGCATCCAGCGAGAAACCGAAAACACCCAATATCCCCTTGCATGCGAGCGTCTTCTGCGCTTTCACCAGCCTGTTAACCGCCGGTAGCGGAGTAATCATGACACTGCTCGCCCTCAATCAACTGCCGCGCAATTCCGGCAACGAGCATCCGAAGCCGGGTGAATTCGGCGTCAGCGTCACACTGGCTGCAGGGTTCTTTGTTTCGGCAGTAGCTGCGACCGGCACCGCCATCGCTTGCGGCGTGCGCTATTACCGTGAGCGCGACAGCCAGGTCGAAGCACAGGCGACCGTCTAGCAGAACCAGCGGGTGCAAATGGCGCCGATGGCGCCACTGCTGCAACAAGCGCGATCGATGGCTGCATCGATCGCGCTTTTTTTCAACCCTGCTTGTTGCGCATCCAGTCTGCTGTCCGGAAGAAGGCATTGAGCAGGGCATCCTGCTTCTGCTCGTCAAAGCCCATGTCGCGCATCGCCAGCACCATGCAGGTCAGCCACTCGTCGCGCGCTTTCGAATCGATCGCAAACGGCAGGTGGCGCGCGCGCAGAAAGGCATTGCCATAGCGCGGTGTGTACAAGTCGGGCCCGCCTGTCCAGCCGGACAGGAAGTGATACAGCTTGTCACGTGAACCGTCGAGCGTAGGCGGGTGCATCGCGCGCAATGCGGCGAACTCCGGCTCCAGGTCCATCAGGTCATAAAAGCGGTCGACCAGCTCGCGCAGCTTGTCATCGCCGCCCACCAGCTGGTACAGCGTCGTTTCATTCGTTTCCATGCCTTGATGATAGCGCAAGCGGTTAACTGGCCGCTGTCATGAGCGCTGCCAAGAACGCTGCCATGAGTGCGGTCGCCTTGGCCAGTCGCGCCCGCGCGTTACCTGCATCGAGCGCTGCCGCCGATTGAGCGGCCGCAATTGTCCGCACTTCCGCAATTTCATTGCAGTCCAAGCCCTTGCCCACGTACAGCCGCGGCTGCACGTGACGCTTGAAGTCGCTTGACGTCGCTTGAAGGCGCTTGAGGGCGCTTGAATTGGCTCCGGGTGACTCCAGGCCGCAGTCCGTCCGCCGCTCCGATTCACACCGATGAAGGCCCGCCGCGTCCATGCACGATCTGATCGCCACACCCTCGCCACCCGCGCTGCACATCAAGGATGTATTCGATCGACTGTTTGCGCTTGCCGCGCTGTTGCTGCTGTCGCCGCTGCTACTGGGGCTGGCACTGGCAATCAAGGCCACGTCGGCCGGGCCGGTACTGTTCCGGCAGCTGCGGCTGGGCCTCGACGGACGGCCCTTCTATGTCTACAAATTCCGCAGCATGCACGTGCACCGCGAGAGCGACGCCCGGGTCACGCAAGCCACGCGCGACGATCCGCGCATCACGCCATTGGGGCGCTTCATGCGCCGCACCAGCCTCGACGAACTGCCACAATTCCTCAACGTACTGCGCGGCGACATGTCGGTGGTCGGCCCGCGCCCGCATGCCCTGGTGCACAACGATATCTATCGCAAGCGGCTGTCGCAGTACATGCTCAGGCACAGCGTCAAGCCGGGCATCACCGGCTGGGCCCAGATCCACGGCTTCCGCGGCGAGACCGACACCGACGACAAGATGGCGCGCCGCCTCGAGCACGACCTGCACTACATTCGTCACTGGTCATTCTGGCTGGACCTGAAGATCGTCTGCTGGACCGCGCTGCACGGCTGGACCGACCGCAATGCGTATTGAACGAAGCGTCGGCAGCGTCACGCTGCCGCTGCGCTGGCGGCCCGGCTGGCTGTTCGGGCTGGCGGGCTTCTTTGGGATGATGGTGGCGATCGGCAGCATGCCCGGCGAGGCGCAGGCACTGTCCGATCGCTTTGGCGACAAGCTGCTGCACTCGCTGGCGTATGGCTTCATGACCCTGCTCTGCCTGCGCGCCATACAGGCCTCGCCCGTGCTGCGTCTCTTGCTGGCGATCGGCATCGTCGCGCTGCTTGGCCTGTTCGACGAGAGCCTGCAGTCGCTTCTGCCCTACCGCAACGCCTCCGCACTCGACTGGTGCTTTGATGTCGCAGCGGCCGCCATCGTGGCCGTTCCGACCACCTTGCATGCCCACTTCTTCCAGGCTTACCAATTCCGACCCCATGCGTAAAAAAATCAGCAAGGCCGTGTTTCCCGTCGCTGGCCTCGGCACCCGCTTCCTGCCGGCGACCAAGGCGCAACCGAAGGAGATGCTGCCCGTCGTCGACAAGCCGCTGGTTCAGTATGCCGTCGAAGAAGCGATCGCTGCCGGCATCACCGAACTGATTTTCGTTACCGGCCGTAACAAGCGCGCCATCGAGGATCACTTCGACAAGGCCTATGAACTGGAGGCCGAACTGCAGGCCCGCCACAAGAATGCGCTGCTACAGGCGATACGCGCGATCAAGCCCGACAACGTGCAATGCTTTTACGTACGCCAGGCCGAAGCGCTGGGACTGGGCCATGCGGTGATGTGTGCCGAGCGGCTGGTGCAGGATGAGCCCTTTGCCGTGCTGCTGGCCGACGACCTGATCGAGGCCGAGGTGCCGGTGCTGCAGCAGATGGTGGCCTTGCATGCGCACTACGGCAGCAGCCTGATCGGGGTCGAGACCATACCCGTCGAACAAAGCCGCTCCTACGGCATCGTCGAAGGCCACCCGGTCGCGGACCGCTTGCTGAAGCTGCATGGCATCGTCGAAAAGCCGGCGCCCGAAGATGCGCCGTCGAACATGGGTGTGGTCGGCCGCTACATCCTGACACCTGCGATCTTCCGGCATCTGCACGAACTCGAGCCCGGTGCCGGCGGCGAATTGCAGCTCACCGATGCGATCGCCCAGCTGATGCAGTCCGAAGCCTTGCTGTCCTACCAGTTCATCGGCAAGCGCTATGACTGCGGCAGTAAGCAAGGCTACCTGCAGGCGACCGTTGAACTGGCGCTGCGCCATCCGGAAGTCAGTGACGAATTCCGCGATTTCCTGCAACGGTTGCCGCTGCGGGAACCCCTGCCCGTCCGTGCATGACCATGATGGGACAGACCCTGCTCGTCACCGGCGCGACCGGCTATATCGGCTCGCATACCTGCGTCTGCCTGCTGCAGGCTGGCTGGCGCGTGGTGGCCGTCGACAACTTCAGCAACAGCTCACCGGCGGTGGTGTCGCGCATCGAGCAAGTGGCCGACCGCGAGATGCGCTTCCATGCGCTGGATGTGCGCGACCATGGCGCATTGCTGCGGCTGCTGCAACGGGAGGCGGTATCGGCGGTGATCCACTTCGCCGGGCTCAAGGCGGTCGGCGAATCCGTGTCGCAGCCGCTCGACTATGTGGACAACAATGTATGCGGCAGCGTGTCGCTGCTGCGCGCGCTGCACCTGTCGGGCGTGCGCAAGCTGGTTTTCAGCTCATCGGCCACCGTATATGGCAATCCGGCCAGCGTGCCCATCGCCGAAACCGCGCCGCTATCCGTCACCAACCCTTACGGCCGCAGCAAACTGATGGTCGAGCAGGTATTGACCGACCTGGCGCAATCCGACCCCGAATGGCGCGTCGCGACGCTACGGTATTTCAACCCGGCCGGCGCACATGCAAGCGGCATGCTCGGCGAAGACCCGCGCGGCACGCCGAACAACCTGATGCCCTGCATCGCTCAGGTCGCCGTCGGCCGTCGCCCTTCGCTGTCGGTGTATGGCAATGACTGGCCCACGCCGGACGGTACCGGCGTGCGCGACTACATCCATGTGATGGATCTCGCGCAAGGCCACCTCGCGGCGCTGGAACGACTGTACTCGCATGCGGGCAGCTTCACGGTCAACCTCGGCACCGGGAAAGGCGTGAGCGTGCTGCAGGCAGTGGCCGCCTTCGAGCGCGCGTGCGGCCGCAGCATCCCGCTGCGCATCGCGGAACGCCGTGCGGGCGACGTCGCGGCCTGTTATGCGTCGCCGGCACGTGCCGAAGCCTTGCTCGGCTGGCGTGCGCAACGCTCGCTCGACGAGATGTGCGCCGACCACTGGCGCTGGCAGCACAAGCATCCGCACGGCTACGCCGGCCATTGATACAGCGGCCATCAGCGCGGCGCGCTTGACCGAATCGCACCCGCCGGTCTGCGCGTGAGCGCGCGCAAAGGCTGGCAACGGCGGCTGGCGACAATGGATGCGCTCTGCCTCCCCTCCACCAACCCAGCATCTTCACTGGCCAACTGATGATTCCTACCGAACCCCTGCAGCCCTGCGTCGGCCGCATTGCCCTCGTGACCGGCATCACCGGACAGGATGGCGCCTATCTCGCTGAACTCTTGCTGGCCAAGGGTTATGAGGTGCACGGCATCAAGCGCCGCGGATCGCAACTGAACACGGCGCGCATCGACCACCTGTACCAGGACCCGCATGAGAGCGGACGCCGCTTCATCCTGCACCACGGCGACATGACCGATACCGCGTCGCTGATCCGCGTGATCCAGCAGGTGCAACCGCACGAGATCTACAACCTTGCTGCGCAAAGCCATGTCGCCGTGTCCTTCGAAGAGCCGGAATACACGGCCAATTCGGATGCGCTGGGCACGCTGCGCCTGCTGGAGGCCATACGCATCCTCGGGCTGGAAGGCCGCACCCGCTTCTACCAGGCCTCCACCTCCGAGCTGTACGGCAAGGTGCAGGAAACGCCGCAGCGCGAAAGCACGCCCTTCTATCCGCGCAGCCCGTATGCGGCCGCCAAGCTGTATGCCTACTGGATCACGGTCAATTACCGCGAAGCGTATGGCATGCATGCCAGCAATGGCATCCTGTTCAACCATGAATCGCCGTTGCGCGGCGAGACTTTCGTTACCCGCAAGATCACGCGCGCACTGGCGCGCATCGCACTCGGCCAGCAGGATTGCCTCTACCTCGGCAACCTGTCCTCATTGCGCGACTGGGGCCATGCGCGCGACTATGTGCAGATGCAATGGCTGATGCTGCAGCAGCCCAGCCCCGACGACTACGTGATCGCCACCGGCCGCCAGGCCAGCGTGCGGGACTTCGTGAACCTCGCGGCGGCGCGGCTGGGCCTGTCGCTGGACTGGCGCGGCTATGGCGTGGCAGAAGTCGCCGTGGTGGATGACGCGGGTACGCATGAGGGCGTGACGCCGGGCCAGATCATCGTGCGCGTCGACCCGCGCTACTTCCGGCCCGCCGAAGTCGACAACCTGCTGGGCGACGCCAGCAAGGCGCGCGAACGGCTGGGCTGGGAGCCCGGCACCACGCTGGCCGAACTGGTGGCTGAAATGATCGATGCCGACCTCGCCGCTGCGCGCAAGTATGCGCTGGTGCGCAACCATGGCTTCCTGGCTCCTGCCCATCATGAGTGATCGCATGAATAAGCGTAACGTGGAACGCATCTTCGTCGCCGGTCATCGCGGCATGGTCGGCAGCGCGCTGGTGCGTGCGCTGCGCGAGCGTGGCGAATGCCAATTGGTACTTCGCAGCCATGACGAGCTCGACCTGACCGACACGGTGCAAGTCGACGCCTTCTTTGCGCAGAATGCGATCGACACCGTCTACCTCGCTGCCGCCCGCGTCGGCGGCATTCATGCGAACAACAGCTATCCGGCCGAGTTCATCCAGCAGAACCTGATGATCGCGGCCAACGTGATCCATTGTGCATGGAAGTACCGGGCCGAACAGTTGCTCTATCTAGGCTCTTCCTGCATCTATCCGCGCGCCGCACCGCAACCGATGCGCGAAGACTACCTGCTCGGCGGCCCGCTGGAGCCGACCAACGAGCCGTATGCGGTGGCCAAGATTGCCGGCATGAAGATGTGCGAGAGCTACAACCGCCAGTTCGGCACCGACTTCCGCAGCATCATGCCGACCAACCTGTACGGCCCGGGTGACAACTTCCATCTCGAAGACAGCCATGTGGTGCCCGGCCTGATCCGCCGCTGCCACGATGCGCAGATGGCCGATGCACCCTCGCTGACGATCTGGGGCAGCGGCCAGGCCATGCGCGAATTCCTGCATGTCGACGACCTGGCCGAGGCCTGTGTAATGCTGATGCAGCAGCCACGCTCGGCGATCGCCGCCCTCGTCACGCCGCAGTGCTCGCACCTGAACTGCGGCAGCGGCGAGGAAGTGCGCATCGCCACGCTGGCGGCGATGGTGGCCGAGACTGTCGGCTACGAAGGCGACCTGGCCTTCGACAGCAGCAAGCCGGACGGCGCGCCGCGCAAGCTGATCGATTCTTCAAAGCTGCGCAGCCTTGGCTGGTCGCCGCGCATCTCCTTGCGTGAAGGCTTGCAGCGCACGGTGCGTCATTTCCTCGCAGCGCAGAGCGCGGACCACGCCAACCTCGCCTACCGCGGCAAGGCCGAACGGCCTCGGCTGCGCAGCTGAAGCAGCAGGCCTGGCCATGCGCATGCTCGCCTGGATCGCGCTGATCTTCATTGCGTTGCTGGCCCTGTTCTCGTCATCGACCTGGGGCCAGCTGCAGGAAGAGAACACGCTGTATGCGCGCGGCACCGGCCTGTTCCACTTCTCATTGATGAACCTCGCGTTGTGGCTGGCCGTCGGCGCGGCCGTGCCGCGCCTGCTGGCCGGCGGTCCGCTGGCGCCGGCACGCGTGCCAGCATCGCCCTTCCCCGTCTTCCTCGGCGCCTTCGGCTTCCTGCTGCTAGCGCATGTCGTGGTCGGGCTGGCCGACGGGCAAGACTTGCTGGCCATCCTGTCCTATACCGGCTTGCTTAATGTGCTGAACATGGCGCTGTTCTCGCTACTGCTGCTGGCGGCGCTGGCCGACGAGGCCGGCAGGCGGCGGCTGCTGTGGACGATTGTCACGCTAGCGGCGCTGCGCGCCGCGTTCGGGCTGGGGCGCTATGCGTGGTTCGGCGGCGACAGCGCCAACCCCTACCGCAACTTCGAAGGGCTGGATATCCGCCTCGTCTATTTCGACATCGGCGACAACTACATCGCGGCGCTGGCCGCGTTCTGCATCGCCTGGCTGTTGCTAATGCCCGGCGTGCGCCTGACGCTGTGGCGGCGCAGCTGGCTGCTGGCACTGCTGGCGATGGAAGTGGCGACGGTCGCCCTGTCTTTCCGGCGCTCGTCGCTACTGGGACTGGTGCTGATGTGCGGCGTGCTGTTGTGGCAGCTGCCCTGGCAGCGTCGCCTGGCATTCGGCGGGCTCGGCAGCCTTGCCGCCGTGGCGGCGGCAGCGGTGCTGATGCGCGAGCGGCTGCAAGCCAATGTCGCCGCCATCCCCGGCAGCGGCTTCCTGTCCTCGCTGCTGTACGACGTCGGTCCGCAGCGTGCCACCGAGGTCAGCCGCTTCTACGAACTGGAAGCGGCGGCGCACAGCCTGCAGGGCAGCTGGCTGTTCGGGCTCGGCAGCTGGGGCAGCTTCCGTGGCAATCAAGATGCGCTCGACTATCACTTCGGCAAATTCGATTTCGTGCACAGCGGCTTCGGCCATCTGGTGCTGAAGTCCGGCCTCGCGGGACTGCTGCTGTTCGTCACCCTGCTGGCCGCCGTCGTCATCCATTACGTGCGCACGCGACCGAGCTTGCGCGGCAATAGCGCGCTGCTGGCCGATGCCGGCATGGCCGGCCTGCTGTTCTGGACGCCGACCCTGCTGATCGGCACGCCTGTGATCGAGTTCCGTACGATGCTGCTGATCGGCCTCACGCTGGCCATGCCCTATCTGGCATGGCAGCAGCAAGCGCTGCCGCGCTTCGTGTCCGGCAGTGCGCATGGCCTGCGCGCCGTATCGCAAAAAGCGAGGCTGCATGCTGCTCCGTAACTCGGCCTGGAATTTCGCGGGACTGGCGCTGCCCGCTTTGGTGGCGCTGGCCACCGTGCCCTGGCTGATCCGTGGCCTGGGGCTGGAAGGATTCGGCATCATCACGCTGATCACTTCCATCGTCGGCTACTTCGGCATCATCGACATCAACCTGTCGGCCGGTGCGATCAAATACCTGTCCGAGCACCAGGCCACCGGCGACCAGCGCCGCTTCGCGCAGACCTTCTGGTTCGGCCTGCTGTTCCATATCGGGCTGGGACTGATCGGCGCCTTGCTGCTGCTTGCCTGCGCAGCGCCGCTGCTCGATCGCTTCTTCAGTGTCTCCCCGGCCTTGCGCGCCGATGCGCACACGGCACTGCAACTGGCGGCCGTCGGCTTCGCGCTGTCGCAACTGCTGGGCTACCTGCTGGCCGTGCCGCAAGCCTTGCAACGCTATGACGTATCGGCGCGCGGCGAGGCCGCATTCGGCATTCTGGTCAATGTGGCGTCGGCGCTGGTTGCCTGCAACGGCGGCGGACTTGCCGGCGTGGTGCTGGCGCGCGTCGCGGTCTCGGCGGCGAATCTGGCGTGGCTGGGCTGGCAGTTGTGGCGGCTGCAATCGCAATTGCAGCTGGCGCTGGCGCCAACGCTACCGACGCGCGAGGTCTGTGTCACGCTGATGCGCTTCTCCAGCCACTGCTATCTGTCGCGGCTGGCGGCAATGCTGCACCAGCATGCGGACAAGCTGATTGTCGGCGCCCTCGCCGGTCCGGTGGCGCTGGCCTTCTACACCGTACCGGTGCAACTGGCCGGGCGCATCCTCGGCCTGACGTATCGGCTGGCCAGTGTCATCTATCCGCGCGTCTCCGAACTGGCCGCCACCGGACGGCAGGCACAGCTGCAAGACCTGTACCTCGACGCCACGCGGCTGCTGACCTACCTGAACTTTGCGGTGCTGGCCGTGATCGCGCTGGCGGGCGCGGCTTTCCTCGAGCGCTGGGTCGGCGCCGAATTCGTCAGCACCGGCTACCCGGTGCTGTTGCTGGTGACACTGGCGTTACTTGCCGATTCGCTGACCACGCTGCCTTCCCTCGTCAACGACGGCCTCGGCCATCCGCAAGTATCGGGACGCTTTGCGTTGGCGCGCGGACTGGCTGGCGTGCCACTGGTCTGCATCGGCACGCTGCTGGCCGGCATTACGGGCGCGGCACTGGCGCACTTGCTGGCGTCGGTGCTGATGAGCGCTCTGTTCCTCGCGTGGGTGCACGGGCGTACGGTGCCGGTGACGCTGTCCAGTGTATGGTCGCAATGCTGGCGGCGCGACCTGCTGGTCGGCAGCTGCGCGGCCCTGGCCGTGCTGCCGCTCAAGTGGCTACTGGCCACTCAGGTACCGGGCCTGCCCGGCTTGCTGGTGCTGCTGGCCACCTCGGGTACAGCGCTGCTGCTGGCCGGCCTGGCCTTCGTGCTGCATGCCGACGAGCGCGCGCTGCTGCGCACGCAACTGACGGCCGTGCTGCGCGCCGCACGGCCGGCGCTGCGCCTGTCGATGAAAGCGCCATGGCTGCGCCACATGCGACGGCTGCGCTGATCCGCTGACGAACCGGACACCCGAGGGAACACCATGCGCATACTGCTCGTCAGCGAAGATCTGCCGTCGCCGTCCATGGGTGGCCTGGCGCGCCACGTGCTGCTGCTGGCGCGCGCCTTGCGGGCCGATGGTCACGCGGTCGACCTGATGGGCAATGGCGACATCGGCCCCGACGAGGCAGGCGGCGAGTTCGATTTCGACGGTCGCTTCTATGGCGAATTGCACGGACAGTACAGCGGCTGGAAAGAGATCCGGCTGGGTGTCTTCATGCCGCCCAAGCGCAGCGTGCTCGGCCATCGTTTCGCGCGCGCGATTCTGCGTCGCGCCGCCGCGTATGACGCCATCCACTACCACGGCCACCTGCCCAACATTGCCAGCCACATACCGGCGCACATCAACTTCATCCAGACCCGGCATGACCAGGGCAGTGATTGCCTGGTCCACACCCGCCACAAGCGCGGCGCAATCTGCAATGACATCGATCCCGCCGCCTGCGCGGAATGTCGCACCTGGCGTCCCAACCTGCTGCAGCGGCAGTTATCGATCTGGGCTGTGAACCGCTATCGCAATGAAGTGCGGCGCGGCTTCGAACGCCACAAGACGGTCTTTGTGTCCGACTTCCTGCAAAAGAACCTGACGCGCAGCTTCGGCCGCCAACGCTGGGGCGTGACAGTGCACAACTTCGTCGACACCGACGCCTTGCGCTGGCTGGAGCCGCCATCGCCGTCTGCAGTGCCGGCCACGCTGCTGCGCGTATTCATCGCCGCCAAGCTGTATCAGGCCAAAGGCGTCGGACGCTTCCTCGAGGTGCTGCAGTCGCGCGCGCCGCAAGCCTTGCACGACAGACTGCAACTGGAGGTGGCCGGCGACGGCAGTGACGAGATCCATTTGCGCAATCGCTTTCCCGATGTGTACTTCCATGGCTGGCAGCCGGCGAGCGAGACGCTGCGGTTGGCCAAGCATGCCCATGCGCTGGTGGTGCCGTCGGTCTGCGAAGAGGCCTGCGTATCGACGGTGCTCGAAGGCCTCGCGCTGGGCAAGACCGTCTTCGCGCTGCGGCTGGGCGGCACGCCCGAGCTGGCCGTCTATGCGCTGGGCCCCGACCAGCTGCGGCTGCATGACACGATGGAAGCGCTGGTCGATGCCTTGCTGGCCTTCCGCGCGCGCCCCGACTACGCGGGCAAAGCGCAACGCCGCGCCGATCCGGCGCAGGCCGCCGGCCAGCTGCTGGCGCTGTACCAGATGCCGGCCGGCGCGGTCGGCCTGCAATGACCCGGCAAGGATGACCACAATGTCCGCGATGACAGCGATGACAGCGACGAAGCCCGCACCGCGCTTTTCCATCATCACCTGCACGCTCGACAGCATGCCGTGGCTGGATGCCTGCATCGCGTCGGTGCTGAAGCAGCGCGCCTGCTCGTATGAGCTGGTGTTCGTCGACGGCGGATCGACTGATGGCAGCCTCGAGCGCATCGCGGCGCTGCAAGATGGCCGGCGGCCATTGACCGTACTGCGCAATGTGCGCGGCGGCATCGCGCAGGCGATGAATGCGGGGCTGGCCGCGGCGCGCGGTGACATCGTGGCCCACCTGCATTCGGATGACTTCTACCTGCACGACGATGTGCTGGCCAGCGTGTCGCGCGCGTTCGACGTCAGCGGCTGCCGCTGGCTGTTCGGCCGCACGTTGCGCGCCATCGGCGAGCGTCTCGAGCCAGAGGGCTGGCAGGCGCCACCTTACAGCCGTGCCCGGCTGCTGCACGGGAATTTCATTCCGCACCCGGCGACCTTCGTCGAGCGCCAGCTGATGCTGGACGCCGGCGGCTTCAATGCGCAATGGCGTTATGCGATGGACTACGACCTGTGGCTGCGGCTGGCGCGCATGGCCGAGCCGTTGCAACTGGCGCAGCCGCTGACAGCCTTTCGCGAGCACGCAGGCAGCCTGTCGACGCGCGAGCGCCGGCAGGCCATGCGCGAAGACTTGCGGGTGAGGCTGAGCCATGCGGGACCCAACCCGGCGACGCGGCTTGCGCATGTGGCCCGCCATGTCGCGCGCCACGTACTGCGCCCGGCGGTGCGCGCTGCGCTGCGACGCCGGCGCGCGCCGTCCAACCCTGAAGGAGGCTTGCATGCGTGATTTTTCGCTGGTGCTGGCAACGGTCGGCCGCACAGTGGAGCTGAACCGGCTGTTCGACTCGCTGCTGGTGCAGACCTTTCATGACTTCGAGGTGATCGTGGTCGACCAGAATCGCGACGAGCGGCTGCAACCGGTGCTGCACCGCGCGCGCTGCCTTGGGCTGGCGCTGCGCCACCTGCGGCATTACCCGCCGAACCTCGCGCTGGCGCGCAATGCGGGCATTGCAGTGGCCAGCGGCAGCTGGCTCGGCTTTCCGGACGACGACTGCTGGTATGAGCCACACACGCTGGAGCGGGTGATGCTGCGCAGCCGCCGCCGCGACCGGCCGCAGGGCGTGGTGGTGCGCTGGGTCGAGCAGCAAGACCCGTCGCCACCGGGACTGCTGAGCTGGCCGCGCTCGGCCAGCTTCCGCGATTTTCCGGTGGCGTCGATCACGCTGTTCCTGCAGCGCGATCTTGCCTCGCGCATCGGCGGCTTCGATGGCCGGCTGGGCGTGGGCCAGTGGTTCGGCGCTGGCGAAGAGACCGACATCGTGCTGCGCGCGCTGCGCGAGGGTGCCGTGATCGCGCACGAGCCGACAGCGACCGTGCATCATCGGGTCGACCCACCGCCACGCATCGACAGCAAGATCTCGCGCCGCTCCGCACAGCATCGCGCGCGCGGCACCGGCGCCATGTATGCCAAGCACAGGCTGTCGGCCTGGGTCATCGTGCGCGGCCTGCTGTCGCCACTGGCCAAGCCGCTGGCGCGCGGCGCACTGCACGAACTCGGGCACGGCATGGCAATTACGCGGGGACGTTTTGATGGCTGGCTACGCTGGCGCGTGCTGCATGCGCGCAGCGACCATCCGGCGCTGCGGGTATCCGACGATGATGGCGCATCGGCCAAAGTCAACATCGAGGTGCGCGGATGAGAGTCGCCCTGGTCACCAACCTGCCGCCACCGTATCGGGTCCCGATCTTCAACCGGCTCGCGCGCCATCCCGGGTTGGACTTCCATGCCGTGTTTTGTACCGCACGCGAGCCGAACCGCGCGTGGGATCTGCCGCCGATGGAATTCATCCATCATCCGCTACGCGAGCGTTACCTGACCCTGCATGGCCGCTACATCCACCACAACCCGGACGTGCTGACCTTGCTGCAGCGGCTGCAGCCGGACGTGGTGATCACCGACGGCTTCAACCCGACCCACCTGTATGCCTTCGGCTGGGCGCGCTGGCGCAAGCGCGCGCATGTGGCCATGACCGATGGCACCGACCAGTCCGAACGGTCGCTGACCCTGCTGCACCAGCTGGCGCGGCGGCTGGTGTTCAGTCGCTCGCAAGCTTTCATTGCAGCCAGCGAAGGCGGCCAGCGACTGTTCCGCGCTTACGGGGCAGATCCGGCGCGCTGCGCGTTTTCATGGCTGTGCATCGACAATGCCGCCTTCGCGCCACCGGCCGGACTGACCCGGCCTTACGACTTCCTGTTCTGCGGACGGCTGGAAGCGGGCAAGGACCCGTTATTTGCACTGGCCGTCGCGCGCGAAACGGCGCGCCGGCTGGGTCGGCGTGTTCGAATGCTGGTGGTCGGCTCGGGCAGTCTTGAAGGCCGGGTGCGCGACGCAGCGCGCGCGGCCATCGCATCGGTCGAGCTGCGCTTCCACGGCTTTGCATCACAGGTCGAATTGCCGGCGCTGTACCAGTCGGCGCGGCTTTTCCTGTTCCCGACCCGCGGCGATGTCTGGGGCATTGTCGCCAACGAAGCCTGCGCCGCCGGCCTGCCGGTGCTCGTGACGCCGCATGCCGGTGTGGCCGGCGAACTGGTGGTCGAAGGACGCAATGGCCATGTGCGTGAAGCCGATGTCGATGAATGGGCTGCCTGCGCGGTGCGGCTGCTGACCGATGACGGACTTTGGCGCGCGTGTAGCCGCTTCGGCCTGCAGCGCGTGCAGCGCTATGCCTTCGACAGTGCCGCGCAGGGCATCGTCGATGCCTGCCGCATCGCCACCGGCGTCGATGGCCTGGCCGGGCAGCCGCCGCGGATGCCGAAGCGGCGCGCGAGCGCGCCGCAAGACGTACCACCGGTGCCGCCGAAATTGCCGTCGCAGGCACCGGCCGCGCAACAGTCCCGCTCGCGTCGGATTGCCCGACCGGCAGCGCAGGCGGCGAAAGCCCTGCCCGAGAACGCTGAACGCAGCAGTTCATGAGCATCATGAGCGCGATGCGCTTCACGCTGTCGGTCGACGACGGTCATCCGCTGGACATGCGACTGGCCGAAAGGCTGGCCGGCCATGGCATTCCCGCCACCTTCTACGTGCCGACCACCAATTGCGAAGGGCCACCGGTGATGACGGCATCGCAGTTGCGCAGGCTGGCGGCGCACTTCGAGCTCGGGTCGCACACGGCCGAGCATCGCTTCCTCGCGCAACTGGGTCGCACTGCGGCTTGGCGTCAGGTACGCGATGGCAAAGCCTCACTTGAAGACACGCTGGGGTGGCGGGTCGACGGCTTCTGCTACCCCGGCGGCCGCTACCGACGCGAGCATGTGACGCTGGTGCGCGCCGCCGGCTTCACGTATGCGCGCACCACCCAGAACCTGCGCACCGACGCGGGCAAGCAGCCATTCGAGATGCCGACCACCTTGCAGTTCTACCCGCATCCGCGACGTGTCCTGATTCGGAACTTCGTATCGCAGCGCTACTGGCAGCTGCGTCGCCCGGCGCTGGCAGCGGCGCTAGGCGAGCGCGACTGGCTAGGCCGGCTGTACGCGCTGTTTTCGCACGCGTGCCGACAAGGTGCGGTGTTCCATCTGTGGCTACATACGGCTGATGTCGAAGCGCTGTGCCTGTGGCAGGCCCTCGACGACTTCCTCGCCTGTGTCGCGCGCCGGGTTCCACCGGGGCAGCGGCTGACCAATGGTGAGCTGATCGGTGAGCTGATCGGTGAGCTGCATGGTGGGCTGAACGACAACCTCATGCACGCGATACCGTCACCCGTGTCGCCCCTTTCAACGGCCCCTGCGGCGGTACATCCGACTCGCCCGGACGGCCGGCCTCGCGCTGCACCGATGGCTGCCGCTCGCCCTTCCACACCATCAGGAAATAGTGCGACTTGAAGCCGGCCAGGCGCACATGACCAAGCTTCCAGGTCGGCCGTCCCGGCAGCACGTCGACCATGGTCTTGATGGCCAGCGCATCGAGCAGCTCGACATCGCGCTCAGACCGCAGCCAGCGCGCCAGCGGATGCCAGCGGTTCGCGGTGGATACGAAGATGCCGCGCCGGGCCACCCGCAGCAGTTCACGCAGCAGCCTGACCTGTCTTTCATGGCTGCCGCAGGTCTCGATCAACTCATGGCAGGCGACCCAGTCGAAGGCATTGTCGTCATACGGCAGCCGCGCATGGGCGCGCAGCGGCAGCTCTTCCAGGCTCTGGAGCGCCATCCTCGACTGCGCAGGATCCTCGCCGGCAAAAGCGTTGAAGGCCTCCTCGAGGCGTTGCCTGCATTGCTGCAGCGCGCGCGTCATCAGGTCCATCGCCCTCCCGGGTTCGCCGTCATGGTCAGGGTTTGATCTTGCCGCGTACATGCCGTTTTTGCCTTGCGTGCGCTCAGCACGCCGAGCGCTGCGCTGCGTTCCAATCAAGGGATGAATCACGCAATGAATGCTGGATCCCGGACAGCGCCCATCTCCGATGCCGCCCGCCTGTTTGGCACGCGCATCGATGCCCTGTCCTGGGAGCTGGCGCTCGGCCGCATCCTGCGCTGGGCCGGGGCACGCGAGTCGCGCATGGTCTGCCTGTGCAATGTGCACTCGCTGGTGTCGGCCGGCGCGGATGCGGGCCTGCGGGATGCACTGCGAGCGTCAGACATGAACGCTCCCGATGGCGCGCCGGTTGCATGGATGATGCGGCGGCTGGGCTGGCCCGAGCAACAGCGCCTGGCCGGGCCCGACCTGATGGGCAAGCTGCTGGTGGAGGCAGAGCGGCTGCAACTGCCGGTTTTCCTGTTGGGCAGTACCGGCCAGACGCTGGCACTGCTGGCAGAGCGGCTGCGGGCGACGCTACCCGCGCTACCGCTGGCGGGCACGCTATCGCCACCGTTCCGTCCGCTGGACGAGGACGACAATGCGTTGATTGCCGATAGCATTGCCGCTTCGGGCGCACAGCTGGTGCTGGTCGGGCTCGGTTGCCCCAAGCAGGAAAAATGGATGGCGGCGCAGCGCGGCCATTTGCCTGCAGTGATGGTGGGCGTGGGAGCGGCCTTCGACTATCACGCTGGCACGCTCAGCCGCGCACCGGCAGGCTGGCAACGACTGGGCTTCGAATGGCTGTACCGATTGCTGCGAGAGCCGTCGCGGCTGGCCGGACGCTATTTACTGACCAACACCCTGTTCCTGCTCGCTTTGCCGTTTGAATGGTGGCGCAGGCCGCGTCCCTGAGGCGCGCAGGGTGCGGGCATCGCCGTCGCCGAACCACTGCCGCCACTGGCCGGGGCTGACCAGGCCGCGGCCCTCGATCTCGGCCATCGCCGTCGGCAGCGGCGCATAGACATTGCGCCCGAAGTCGGCAAAGCGCGCCACATGCGCGCCGCCATGCCGGCTCCAGAGCCGGAACACCGGTACCGATGCGGGACCGCTGAAGCGGTTGCCCGTCACGCTGTTGGCTTCAATGGCGGCGAAGCCGGCGGTTTCATTGAACAGGATGTGCTCGCGCCGGCTGTCGTCGAAACGATTGCCTTCGATGCGGTTGCGAAAGCCGTTATGCAGTTGCATGCCCGACGGATTGCGCGACAGCTCATTGTCCTGCACCAGTACCCCGTTGGCAAAATCATCGAGGTAGATGCCGAAGGCCGTGACGCCGCCGAGCGCGCGCACCCGGTTGCGCGCAATGACGATATCCAGCGGCGCATGGTCGCGCGCGAAGGTATAGATGCCACCGCAATCGGACAGGCGCAAGCAGGCCCGTTCGACCAGATTGTCGGTGACGCGCGCATGCCGGAAGACCCGAATACCGATGTAGCCTGCATCGCTGATGCGGTTGTTGCGTATGGTCTGGCCGCTGGCAAGTTCGAACACGATCGCGCCACGCGAGCGCTTGGGCATGCCCAGCATGCCGGTGTTGGCGATGCGGGAGTCGGTGATGCTGACTTCGCGTGCATCGTCATTGGCGCGTATGCCATGCCTGACCGTACCATCGACCTGCACCCGCGAGATATCCGTGTCGGAACCAGCGACGATGGCAGCCTCGATGCAATTGATGATGCGGGTGTCGCGGATACGAATGCGCTGACTGCCGGCACCATTGATGCCGGTATCGGCAGCGCGCACCTCGATGCCTTCGATGCGGATGTCGCGCGCATCATTGGCGGCAATGCCCGGTGCAGCAGGCGCGGCTCGCACGCGCCCCACCGGCGAACTGCCTGCTGCCATACGCAGGGCCAGCTTCCCCTGCTGCCATACCCATTCGCCGGGCAAGTCCATCATCCAGCGCTTGCCTTCGACATAAAACTCGGTTTGCGGCAGCAAGCCAAAGCCTTCATCGTCGCCCGGCGCAAGCGCCAGCACCGTATCGTCGGCGCGCGCAATCCGCCTTTCCTGAATCAGCCAGTCGGCCGCGCGCCAGACGAGGTTGGCGCCGGCGAGGTCAGTCGATGGCAAGGCAGCACGCAAGCGATCTGCGCTCACGCGTTCGCCCTTGAGCCAGGTCGACGGCGAGTTCGGATGATGGGCCAGCGGCAGGTAGCGTCCGTCCAGCTCGAGCAAGGCCGGCGCAAAGGGCATGTCGGTGATCCAGGCGTCGGCGTCCTGCGGGTCGCGCCGCCAGCCGTCGACCGGATGCGCCGGTGTGATGACGGCCGGGCCGCAACTGCCCTTGGTCTTCACGGTAATGTCGTGCCGTCGTTCGAGATTCAGCGTGCCCGCGTAGGTACGGCCGCAGTCGAGTTCGATGGTGTCGCCGTCACGCACATTGACGGGCAAAGGCAGCTCGGGTAAAGCTGGTCGTGTGGATGATGCGGCGGGCGTCGCCGGCAAGGCAGTCGCGGGTGGCGCCTTGCCGCCGCCCACATCACTGCGCGCACGCGCCATGGCATCGCCGGAGCTGCCGACGATGAACAGCCAGCAGGCCAGCGCCAGTTGCACACAGAATGCCGAACGCATCCTGTGCTTGCAGGCCGGTGGGGTGCGCATCGCGTCAGCTACAAGTCCGGTTCCCATTGCCTGCCCTCCCTGTCATGCAAGGATGATCCGTGAATGTGGCCATCCCGCATTGGCGACCCGCAAAGCGCCCAGCAATGCCGCCACTGCATGAACAAAAAAAAGCCAGCACGAAGCTGGCTTGAAAAACCGCCTGCGAGCAGGCGGTTCGTGCTGAGGTTTACGTCTTGTTGATGTGGCGCGATCAGCCCTGTTTCCAGGCACGCACGTAGTTGACTTCGTACGAGTTGCCGATGCCGGTCGGCGTGGTGCTGTCAGGCTGGCCGCTCGCGCTGCCATACCAGAGGTCGAGCATGATGTACATCGGGTCCGGCATCGACACGGCCAGCGTGTAGACCTCGCGACCATCGAAGTAGAAGGTCTGGCGACTCGGCTCCCACTTCACGGCGTACTTGTGGAACGCTGCCGACAAATCACTGGTGAGGATGGTCTTGGTGCCTGCGAGGCGACCTGCATCGATCCAGACCGTTGGCGCATAGGCGGTCGGATGCAGGTTCGCGTCCGACCAGCCGGAAGCGGGGCCGCCGCCTGCGTAGGCTTCCATGATGTCGATCTCGGGACGGCGGGTGCCGATGTGGTTGAACAGCCAGAAGGCCGGCCACGTGCCCTTGCCGATCGGTAGCTTCGCTTCGATCTCGAAGAAGCCGTAGGTCTGGTAGTACTTGCCGTCGGTGTCGATGGTGCGGTTGAAGAACCTGCCCGTGGCATCGCGTGCCGGCCAGATCTTCAGACTACCGTTGGACACGGTGTAGTTCTTGGTCGCGTTGCTGGCTTCGTACCAGATCGTATCGTTCCATTTCGCGGTATTCCACGAATTGAACTCGTCCTGGAAGGTCATCGTCCAGGTGGTGCCCGTCTGGCCATACGGCGTGGGTGCAGCGGTGGTGGTGCCGGTGGTGGTGCCGGTGGTGGTGCCGGTAGTCGTGCCGGTAGTCGTGCCGGTAGTCGTGCCGGTAGTCGTGCCAGTGGTGGTGCCAGTGGTGGTGCCAGTAGTCGTGCCAGTGGTGGTACCGGTAGTACCATCGGTGGTCGTCGTCGTGCCGGTCGTCGTGGTAGTGGTCGAGCCCGTGGTCGTTGATGGCGACGTGCTGACCGACGTGGTCTGCGTCGAGCCGTTGGCGAGCTTGGTACTTGCGGAAGCCGAAGTCAGGTTACCGCTGGAGTCGATAGCGTACTGAGCAGAGCCAGTGCCACCACCGCAGGCCGCGAGAAGAACTGACACACTGGTTGCTGCAGACAGCGACAGTGCGCGCATTGCTTTGCTGTTGAATGACACGTTGATCATCAAGAATTTCTCCCTCTGGTTGTATTGATCTCAAGCGAGATCGCTTGCAAATGCTTGTGTCAGAGCATTGCCTTCAGAGAAGAGTTCCAGCTAGGAAGTAAAAATATTTTCGTGTGGAAAATTTATTGACGAATGTCTACCGCGCTCGATGGATTGCCATCGAGGCATCGCAATGAACGAATGTCATCGCTGACGGATGTCGGTGAACCTGCTGGAAGATGTGTCAGTGATGCCGCGACCGGCGTGCATGAATGCAGCGACCTTGATCTTCAGGCCGCCGCCTGCGTGATCGACGACAGATCGGCGAGCGGAAAAGTCGCATCCCGCCGCAGCTGCTCGCGCAAATGATCGGCAAGCCGCAAGGCCAGCGCCGTGATCGTGATGGTCGGGAAGTTCGCCCCGGCTGTCGGAAAAACCGAGCTGCCGGCGATGTACAGGTTGTCCATGCCGTGCACTCGGCAATCGGCATCGACCACGCCCTGGCGTTCATCTTCATGCATGCGCGTGGTGCCCATATGATGCCAGGTACCTTCGCGCTCCCAGCTGTCGGGCCAGCCTTCGGCAAACATCGACGGTCCTGCCTCGACATCAGCCACACCGGCCATGCGCAATTCCTGCGCCACCAGCGTCAGCGTGCGATCGGCCGTGTAGCGCGACAAGGCATCGATGCGCCAGTCGACTTCGACCCGCGGCATGCCGAGCGCATCGCGCTTCGTCTGCGACAGACTGACCCGGCTGTCGGGATTGGGCGCCGGCTCGACGATGACCTGGAAGCTGACGTTGCGGATCAGGAAGCGCGGATGGAACAGGCGCGTGAAACCATACAGAAAGGTGTTGATCGGGTCGCGCAGCATCGCGCCTGCTTCTTCGCGCCAGCGCCAGCCCGGCTGGTCCTTGTGCAGCAGCGCCTGCTTGCAGCGAAACAGCGAACGTGCACCCGCACTGCCCTCGCCCGGAAATTCGGAACAGAAGCAAAGGCGCGCATTGAGTACACGTTCGCTGGCCATCGCTTCCGGCGTCAGCGCAAACTGCGCGGCCACATGCTGGCCATGCGCCTTTACCGCGCGGCTCTGGTAGTTGTACTTGATGTCATACAACTTGTTGCGCGTCCAGCCGGGAGCAAAGCGCACGCGTCCGGCCTGCATGCGCGGATGGTCCATGAAGTAGCGCCCGACCAGATCATGCCGGTTGCCTATGCCGCAGGCCATCTGCTGGTTCGATGCCAGCAGTAGCCGCGCATTCTCTATGCCGCCTGTGGCCAGTATGAATACACGCGCCGCCACCGTCATGGACTTGCCCTCCAGAGTCTGCACGCGTGCCTGGCTGATGCGGGTACAAGCGCGGTCGCTCAGTAGCGCCGTCACGTTCGCATGCAGGAAGATGCGCACGTGCGATGCACGCTGCAGCTCTTTACGGTAGTGACGACCGAAGCGTACCGGCGGGCTGAACTGCGATACGGTGTCGCGCACCCGTCCACTGGCCATGGGTATGCGCCGCACGTCGCGGCGACCGATCGACTGCTCCCAGAAACCGGGGTCGAAGTTGAGCGGCCCCAGCCGCAGCACCGAGTGCGCGCGCTCGTAATACGGCATCAGGTGCGCCAGTCCGAAAGGCCAGCCGCTATGCGGAACCCAGTCGCGGCGCTCGAAGTCCCAGGGATCGAGCGGACGGCTCCAGCCGCCCCAGCAATTGCTGCTGCCGCCGAGAAAGCGAGCGCGGCAGCCATCGGCAAACTCGTAGGCCATGCCGGTGGCGTCGCCACGGCACAGGTCGCGCGTCGCATCGTCGGGCTCGAAGCCGCCGCTCTCGAGCACGCAGGTATCGATGCCATGCGCCTCCAGTTCGCGAGCGATCGTCAGACCCGCCACGCCGCCGCCAATGATGCAGACCGTGACGACCAGCGCTCGCCCGTCATTGACCTGGCGCGTGTCAATGAACATGTGCGTGGTTCCGGTCCAGTCCTGCCTGCCGAGCATGGCGCCGCTCGCGCAGCACGGACTTCAGCGACAGCCACTGCTGGCGCATGAACCACAGCGGATGCCGCCAGGCAGCCCTGCGATTGCGCCATAGCAGCGCATGTTCGAGCGCCTGCCTTTGCCCACCCAGCCTGATCTTGTAGTCGTACCAGCCCCACAGGAAGTGGAAGCGGTGCAGGCGCTGCGCGATCGCCGCCTCGATGCACAGCACGCAGCACAAATAGCCCAGCCGCATTTCATCGAATGCCGGATCATGGGCAATCACATGCATATACACGTCATTGCCTGCCAGTGTGCATAACAGACCGGCCCGCATATGGCCATCGACTTCGATCGACGCCAGTTGTCCTCGCTCGCGCATCAGTGCGCACAGCCTGCGCTCTTCGCACGCATCCATGCCATAGGTACGGCCCTTGGCGCGCATCCGGGCGCGGCTCATCTTCAGCACCGCAAGCACCTGGCGCTCGCTGATGTCGACATCGTTGAACACCCTGAAGCTCAGCGTCGGCTCCCCACGCTGTGCGCGGCGCAGGCATTGGCGCAGCTTTTCGCGCGTGCGTGCCGACAGGCTCGCATACCAGTCGTCCACGCTGGCGGGCAATTCAAGCACGAAGTCTTCGGACACACAGGCCCGCTGCCACGGGCGGCGCGATGGCGGTTTGCCACCGTATCCTTCATCCATGGCCAGCATGGCGCTGTCGTCCATCGCTGACGATGGCAAAGGCATACGGCGGAGATGCGGCTCACGCCGTCTGCGTAATGCAGGCGAGGCGTCCTGCTGGTCGGCCAGGTGCAAGGCGTGCAACTCGATCATGTCGAGTTCGCTGTAGCGAGCAAACAAGGCGTCGGCAAACTGATCCATCTCGTCGACCGACACCGCCATTACCTCATTCAGCACGCGCGCCTTGCGGCCCTGGCGCCGGAACAGCCACAGCCCGGTGATGCGGCCGTCGCGCCGCATCACCCAGGCCTCGATGTCGCTGGTGAGCGTACCGTGGATGCGCAGGTGGGGCTCGGTGCAGAAAATGCTCTGGCTATGCTTCTCCAGCGCTGGCCACAGGTAGCCCGGCAAGGGCCAGCGATGGAATTCCGACGACAGGCCCGGATCGACCGGCCGGCTGACGGGCGTGGCGTCGGCCTGCATCCCCGGCCGCCGCTCAAGTCTCTGAAGGAACGGTGCGCTGCGCATCGGTGGTGTACCCCAGTTGACGTAACTTGCCGTAGCCATAGCGGCCGCCGTAGGCATAGCGGCCCGGGCGCGGAATGATGTCATTGAACAGCACGCCGCGCGCCGACAAACCGGCCCGCGCCAGCCGCTTCATCGATTCGGCGATCTCGCCGGGCCGTGTGATTCCGGAACGGGTAGCCAGGAAAATGGTGGCCGCATGTGCGCCGATGACGAGGCTGTCGGCCACGGCCAGCAGCGGCGCGGCATCGATCAGCACCACGTCATACTGCGGCTCGAGTTCGGCCAGCATCGCCGACAACGCGGGTCGCAACAGCAGTTCGGACGGATTCGGCGGCAGGCTGCCGGTGGCGATGAAGTCAAGGTTTTCGAGCACGCTATGCCGCACCAGTCCGGCCGGCGGCGCGCCGGCGAGAATGTCCGACAGGCCGCCGCCGCGCGGCGCATGGAAATAGCGGTGCAGCTGGCCGTCGCGCAAATCGCCATCAATGAGCAGCACGCGCCGGCCGCTGGCGGCGATGATGGACGCGAGGTTGACCGATACGAAGGACTTGCCCATCCCTTCGGTCGGCCCGGTAATCAGTACCACGCGGTTGCTCGCGTGCGTGAGACAAACTTGCAGCGCAGTGCGGAAATTGCGCAAGCCTTCAACGGCAATATCCATGCTCGACACCCGCGCCAGCAAGGGCAGCCGCGTCGGATCGCGCGTGCTGTCGGCCAGCGTCTGCTGCATCGCGCTATGCGGGATGCTGGCGTAGACCGGCAAGCCAAAGCCGCGTTCGATGTCTTCCGGATCGTCGATTGCCGTCTGCAGCGAGCGGCGCAGGAAAGCGGCCAGCACGCCAAGAAACAAGCCGGCGAATGCCGACGCGCCGATGATGCGCGGGCGGTTCGGCGCCACCGGAACGTCGGGCTTCTCCGGCGCATCGACCAGCCGTACATTACTGGTCTTGCCGACCGTGATCAGCTGCAGCTGCTGGGCCGATGACAGCAAGGCGCCGTACAACTCGTTATTCACCTTCACGTCGCGCGCCAGCTTGACCATCTCCTGCTCCAGCACGGGCAATTCGCGCAACTGGCTGGCAGCTTCGCGCAATTCGCGGTTGACGTCGCGCAGCTGATCGTCGATCGCCATCACGGCCGGGTGGCTGGTGGTGTAGCGCGAGAGCAGCTCCAGCCGCTTCTGCTCAAGCTCGACCTTGCGCGTGCGCACCGCGGCCGAGCGCTGCAGGTTGATCCTGCCCTCCTCGCCGATATCGACGGTGCCATGCAGGTTGCGGAACTGGTTGTAGCGCGCCTCGGCCTGCTCGAGTTGCTGCTTGAGTTCGGGCAGGCGCTGGTTCAGCCAGGCCAGCGACTTGTCGGCTTCCTCCGTGCGGCGCGCGCTGTTCTGCGCCATGTATTCCTGCGCGATGCCGCTCAGCAGCCGGTAGACGCCTTCGGCCGTCGCGCCTTTCAGCGTGGCCTGCACCACGCCGGATTGCTTGCCGACTTCGGCCACGTCCAGCGATTTCTGCACGCCTTCGATGGCCGACAGCCGCGAGCTGCGCACCAGCGTGAAGCGCGTACCGGGCGCGGCGCGCAGCGCTTCCACTTTCAGCAGCACCGGGCCGTAACGCGTCGGCTCGTTGCCCTGCACGCCGGGTGTGCCCTCGAACCACACACCGGACTCGGGCTCGGCCACCATAAAGCGGCCGTCGCGCATCGCGGTCAGGGTGAACGCGCGGTTTTCCAGCAGCTCGGGCACGGTGAAATCACCGAGCGTGATGCGTTCGTCGCCCCACGCATAGCCGCCCAGTCCCTGCAGCGCCGGCACCAGGGGTGCGATCCCGCTGGCAGCCACCCAGCTGCCGATCAGCGGGAAGCGCTGCGGATGCGCGTCGATGTAGAGCTTCTGGCGGTCGATCGCCCGCGCCACCACCAAGCGCGAACGCAACAGCTCGACCTCGGCGGCAGCCGGGGTCTTGTAGTCGAACATGGATCCGGCTTCGCCGAGGATGTTCTTCGGCTCGCGCTGCCCCTTCTCTTCAACATGCACCATCAGGCTCGCCTCATACACGGGCCTGGCCAGGAAGGCGTACAGCATGCCGGCCGCGAGCACGGCCAGCGCGACCCAGATCACGAGCCAGCGTTGCTCGGAGAGTGTCTGCACGTAGGCGCGCAAGTCGGTGTCAGCATGGTCGGCCAGGAACACCGGCGGATCGGCCTGATAGGCGAGCTGGGGGGGCGTGGTGGGAATCAAGACCGGGGATCCTCGTCAGGATGTCAGGGTGTCAGGACAGCACAGGCGACCAGACGGCCTGCGGCGACGCGCGCTGCGGCTGCCAGGACGGCAGCCGCGCCTGCAATGCGCGCCTTATCGCCGCATAGCTCTGAGCGAAGGCGGCACGCGACTGGCCATGCGGGTCGGGAATGTCGATGCCGCAAGTTTCGCCGAGGCGCGCAATCTTGCGCGCATGGAGCGGATGTGTTCGCTGCAGCCAGGCGGCTTGCGCGGCTTCCATCGTGTACACCAGGTCGGCCTCGGCCAGCATCCAGCCTGCCAGCCGGCGCGAGCGGTGCGCGGCGATGTCGATGCCGGCCTCGCGCATCAGTGCCACCGCCAGCGGATCGGCCGGCGCGCCATCGAGCGCGCCCAGCCCGGCAGAAAAAAGCCCATGCGACGGCAGCAGAGTTCTCATCAAGCCTTCAGCCATCGGGCTGCGGCAAAGATTGCCGGTGCAGAGCAAGAGGATGTGGGTGCGCACGTCAGCGACCTGGTCAGCGGGCCGGCGTGGTGGCGATGACGGCCGTGGGCAGCGCGCCCGGGATCATCGCGCTGATCGTGCGGTTCCAGTTGGTCAGCGACGTGGCCGCGACATAGACGACATCCTTGGGATTGAGTTCGAAGCCTTCGGCCATCGCCAGCGCACCCGGCGCATTCGCATCGAGCTGGTAGACGACGGATTCATCCTGCGTGCGCCGCACCACATAGACCTGGCGCGCATCACCCGTTACCGGATTGATGCCGCCGGCCTCGCCGAGTGCCTCATTCAGCGTCAGCCGGCCATTGCGCATCGGCAGCGCGCGCGGCGCCGTGACCTCGCCTGAGATGAAGATCTTGCTTTCCTCGCGTGACGGCACGCGCACCACGTCGCCATGCGCGAGCACGATGGACGAGGGATTGACGCCGCGCTGCACCAGCTGCGGCAGGTTCACCTGATAGGTCTTGCCTTCGCGGCTGACCATGATGCGGCTCTGGTCACCCGTCGGGTTGATGCCGCCGGCGCGATTGATGGCCTCGGTCAGCGTCATCGCGATGTCATTGATGGGCTGCACGCCGGGCGCCTTCACTTCGCCATCGACATATACGCGCTTGCTGCGGTAATTGAGCACGCGCAGCGTGAGCTTGGGTTGCTTCAGGTAGCGCGACAGACGCTGGGTCAGCAAGGCATGCACCTCGCCAGTGGTCATGCCTGCCACCTTGATCTTGCCCGCGTACGGGAATTCGAGCGTGCCCTCCTGGTCGACCTCGAAGCCCGAGCTCGGCTGCAAGGGGCTGCCGGCGATGCCGGCACCTGCGCCGCCCGCCGCCGGCACGGCAGGCAGCATCGACGCCGACAGCTCGGGATGGTCCCAGACCACGATCTGCAGCACGTCGCCGGCTTCAATGCGGTAAGGCTGGGCCGGACGCATCAGCACGCCGATGTCTTCGGACACGCGCCGCTCGCGCGCATCGCGCTCTTGCTTCACCAGTGTCGAGGTAATGAGTTGGATCTCGGGCTGCTTGCCGTCGGCATCCGCCACCATGCCGGCTGTGGCAGGCACTTTGGCGCGGCCGAACTGCATGCCCGGCGCCATGCCGGAACAAGCCGCCAGCGCCAGCATGAACGCCACGACCGCCAGCCTCTCCACGCGGTTGACGCGGTTGACGCGGTTGACGCGGTTGACGCGGTTGACGCGGTTGACGCCGTCGACACTTGCGGCACGGGCGTCACCGCTGGCCCGCTGCCGCCCGGCAGCCCGCACTCCCCTGACACCACAGCGACGCATCGCCCTACCCCCACATGCATGAAATCATCGAGTGGAGGAAATGTACGTGGGCGGCTGCATGCCGCCGTTGATGCGGGTCAGCCTTCCCGCAGGGTCAGCATGGGCGGCCTCGACAATACGTTGCGCAAGCCTGCCCAGCCGCCGGCCAGCGCGCAGGCAACACCGATAACGATACCCGCCAGCCACAAGGCTGGCGAAAATACCCAATCGAACTCGAACACCTGCCGCGCCAGCACCCAGCCCACCAGCGACGCGCCGGTCGCCGCCAGCAAGCCCGCACAGGCGCCGACCAGCACGCATTCCAGCCATTGCGCCTGCGACAGTTGCAAGCGCGTCGCGCCGAGCGCGCGCAACAGCCCGGCTTCATGCATACGTTCCTGCTGCGACACCAGCATCGCCGCGGCCAGCACCATCACACCGGCCGCCAGCGTGAACAGGAACAGGAACTCGACGGCGCCGACGACTTGCCCGACGACTTGCTGCACTTGCGCGACCATGCTGCCGACATCGACGATGGTCAGGTTCGGATAGTCATGCATCAGCGTGTTTACCAGTTGCCGGTTCGACGCTGGCAAGTGGAAAGCCGTGATCCAGGTGCCGGGCAAGGCCTGCGCGACGGAAGGGCTCAGGATCACGAAGAAGTTGACGCGCATCGAGCTCCAGTCGAGCTTGCGCAGGCTGGTGATGGTCGCATCGACCGGTACGCCGGCCACGTCGAAGCGCAAGCGGTCGCCCAGTTTCAGTCCCAGCGTTTTGGCCAGCCCTTGTTCGATCGATGCTTCGGCGCGTTGGCTGCCGTCGAACCACTTGCCTTCGACGATGCTGTTCTGCGGCGGCAGCGCAGCCATGGTCGACAGGTTGAATTCGCGTTCGACCAGGCGCTGCGCGCGCTCTTCGGCATAGGTGCCGGGACCGACATTGCGGCCGTCGACCTGCACCAGACGGCCGCGTATCATCGGATACAGCGCCGCATCGCGGATGCCGGTCTGCTGCAGCGTCGCTGCAATCGGCGCGCGCTGCTCGGGCTGGATATTGATCATGAAATGGTTGGGCGCATCCGGCGGCGTGGCCTTGCGCCACGCCGACATCAGGTCTTCGCGCACCACGGTCAGCAGCAGCAAGGCCATCAGCCCGAGCGCGAGCGCCACGATCTGCAAGGTGCTGGCCGCCGGACGGCGCCGCAAGGAGGCTTGCGCAAAGCGCCAAGCCGCGATGCCGCTGGCGCCCGCAATGCGCTGCATGAGGCCATTCGGCTTGACCCATTGCAGTGCGCGCAGCACCAGCCATGCGACCAGCGCCGATCCCCCCGACGCGAGCAGGAAACCGCCCGCCGTCAGCAAGCCCAGCTTCATGTCACGCGCCTGCCAGACCAGAAGCACGATGAAGCTGGCCAGCGCCAGCAGATAGCCGCCCAGCGTGAATGCCTTGGGCGGCAATTGTTCGCGCCGGATCACGCGGTTATGCGGCACATTGCGCAACTGCAGGATGGGCGGCATCGCAAAGCCGAGCAACAGCAACAAGCCCGTCAGCACGCCTTGCAGCGCCGGCAAGGCGCCGGGCGGTGGCAGCGTCGTGGTCAGCAGCGAACCCAGCCATTGCAACAGCAGGTAGTGCGCGGCAAAACCGAGCGCCGCACCAAGCAGGCCGCCGGCGACACCGACCAGCACGAACTCGATCACATAAAGACGGGTCACTTCGGCTTGCGTGAGTCCGAGGCACCGCAGCATCGCGCATGCATCGACATGGCGCTGCATGAAACGGCGGGCCGCCATCGCGATCGCCAGCGCTGCCAGCATCGCCGTCAGCAAGCCGACCAGTGACAGGAACTGGCGCGCGCGGTCGAGCGTCGTGCGCATTTCGGGCCGCCCCGCTTCGAGCGACTCGACCTGGACACCGCGCACGTCGCTGCGCTTGATCTCCGCTTCCAGCCAGCGCTGGTAAGCGGCAATCGAAGCCGCATCGCCGGCCAGCTGGGTGCGATAAGTGACGCGCGCCCCCTGACCGACGAGTCCGGTCGCCGCCAGCTCGGGCAAGGCGATCATCACGCGCGGCGCGAAATTCATGAAGCCGGCACCCCGATCTTTTTCATTGACGATGGTGGCGGCGATGCGGAAGCTGCGCGACCCCAGTTGCAGCCGTTCGCCTTCGCGCACGCCGCGCGTATCGATGAAGGCCGGATCGACCCAGGCCGTACCGGCCTCCGGCGCGCCCTGCACTTCGCGCGGCTTGCCTGCGGCGCTCAGCGTGAGCGCGCCGCGTAACGGATAGGTGGCTGACACAGCCTTGACAGCCACCAGCCGTGAATCGGCGGCGTCACCACTGCCGGTGGTGGCCATGCTGGGGAAGACGACGGTATCGGCAAGGCGCAAACCGCGAAGCGCAGCTTCATTGCGCCAGCCGTCCTGCAAAGGATAATCGCTGCGCACCACCAGGTCGCCGCCCAGCAGTTGCGCAGCATCGCGCTGCAGTGCTGAATTCATGCGATCGACGAAGAAGCCGACAGCCGACAATGCCGCCACCGCGATGGCCAGTGCGGCCACCAGCAGCCTAAGCTCGCCGGCGCGCCAATCGCGCCGCGTCATACGCCATGCATGCAGGACCGTGGCGACGATACCGTCTCCGGCGCCGCGCGCTGCCTTGTCCATTCAATCTCCCTGTTCGTGGCTTGTTCGTCGCCGGATGCTGCCCGCAGCTGCGGGCATGGCAGGAGATTGTAGGTGAGTCGCGCAAATCGCACCGGCCACCGCCGCAACCTCCGGCTGTGCGGCTGTGCGGCTATGCGGCTATGTGCATGTTCCGCTGCGTCGTTACATGGACCTTACATGGACGTGCCGCGCAAACCGTCCTGATGGGTGTGCTCGAAGTTTTCCTGGCAAGGCGCGCAGCGTTCGGCCGATGGCATGGCCTGCAGCCTTGCGAAAGGAATCGGGTAGCCGCAGGAGATGCACTCGCCGTAGGTGCCGTTGTCCATCTTCTTGCGCGCCAGCTCGACGGCGCGCAGCTCGTGCATGTCGCGCGACACGGCCGCGTTGCCCAGGTCGATCGACAGGTTGGCGAACGACTGATCGCCGGGGTCCGGCACTTCGCTGGCGAGCTGGATGTAATCATCCTGAAGCGTGACCTCACGCTTGATGTCGTCGCGCAAGGCGCGCTCCCTGTCAGACAGGGCGGCATACAAGCGGGTCTTCTGCTGCTGGTTCAGGCTGTCCATGGCGTCCTCTTTCGTCAACATGCAATGCAAGCTGGTACAGATCGATTGTGCGGCCCATCCCATTGCTGCGTTTGAGCTAGGACAAGCGCGACGGTTCGCCACGCAAAAGGACAATGAATGCCCGATTAATAATTAATGGTTCGAATGGCGTTACAAATTTTTAAACAAAACCTAGCGAATTCACAGAGACTGGCAGCCGGTTGATTTGTCTCAAGCAAGCCGCTCTGGACTTCAGGGGGATTCCCGCTAGACTGCCGTTTCTGAAGAATAAGTATCTTGCAGATTGCCACCTTCCTGAGCCCCACGATGAATTCAGACGAGCTTGAATTGATGGCCGGCGACACTCCTCCCGGCGCGGATGAATTGATGGAAGACTTCGTCCATGCCTCCGCGCGCAGCGGCAGCAGCCCGCGCGAGCTGTACCTGATGCGCGAGACCATGCACAGCCTGGTGCGTCTGGCGCAATCGGAACAGATGCTCGAGATTCGCCGCAGCGTCGACAAACTGGTACCGGCCTCGATGCGCCCGTCAGCCAGGCGCCGCCGCTCGCCTCACGATGCATCGCCGGGACAAACGCAATTCGTGTTCGGTCGCGATACCTGAGCGACTCCCCGCAGCGCGGAGTCTCGTGCCTTCGCTGTCCGTGCTCATCACCTTCACTGCCTCGCTCTGCCCCTGCCGTTCGCCCGGCATCATCAGGCTTTGCCCCTGGGGACAGCGTCATCAGTCGTGACTGAATTTATAATTGACTGATGGCAAGACCTCCAACCCGACGAATCATCACCATTCACGACGAACGCGAAGCCGTGCGCCACGCGCGCGGACTGGTGAGCATCATTGATGACGACCAGGCCATCCGCGACGCCTTGAGCTCGCTGCTCGGGCTCGAAGGCTATGCGACCGAGACTTTCGATTCTGCCGCCCGCTTCCTCGAGGTGCTTGACCGTGGCGAGCCGGTGTTCCCCGGACCACAATGCATCCTGCTGGACGTGAAGATGCCGGGACTGACCGGCCTCGAACTGCAGCGGCGATTGATCGAGGGATCCGATATCGTGCCCATCGTATTCATGAGCGGCGGCAGCGGCGCGCGCGAAGCGGTGCAGGCATTGAAGAATGGCGCGCTGGATTTCCTGATCAAGCCTTTCGATGAAGAGACCTTGCTGGCGGCGATCAGCGCCGCCCTCGACAAGCATCGCGCAGATGCCCGCCACGATGAGCAAGACCATGACGTCGCCACCCGCCTTGCCAGCCTGACCGAACGCGAAGTACAAATCGCAAGAATGGTGTCGGCCGGCATGCTCAACCGCGACATCGCCGACAAACTCGGTATTGCCGTGCGCACGGTCAAGCTGCACCGCATGCACATGATGCGCAAGCTGGACGCATCCAATGTCATCGAGCTGGCCCGCATCGCCGAACGCCTCGACTGAACGCCTCGACTGAACGCGTCGGCTGAATGCCAGGATTGCCCGCGGATTGGCCGTCGCCACCGGGGCCGCATCCGTATCCTACACATTTCCTACACCAAGTTGCCCCTTGGGACAATAGGATTAGTTTCTCCGAAGATATACTTTGCTGCTCATCAGGGATGCCGCATCCCGGAAAGCACGTCCTGCCAACCGCGCGGCCACCCAACGGCAAGCGGCGCCAGCTGCCTTACCGAACCAAGACAGACAGGAGATACGACGCATGGATACCCAGATACTCGAAGTGAAATCCCCGGCCCCGATGAATGTCGGACTGGTGCGCGACAATTCCGGCTCGCTGGCCGAGATTTCGCGCAAATGGCTGGCAGACATTCGTCCTGAAGCCTTCACTGAATGCCATGAATACCTGTCGGCGGTGCGACTGGCCCGCCACATGAGCAAGATCGATGTCTGCCGCGCCAGCCAGCTCAACGGCGATCCGGCCAGCGGCGTGTCCCTGCCCACGGTCTCCAAGATCGAAAGCGGCGCCTATGGGGAGCCGGGCTTCCGCACCATGGTGCGCCTGGCCCGCGGCTACGGCATTCCGCTGTCCAGCCTCGAGCGCTTTTTCATCTGAGCCGGACTGCGGCCTGTCAGCGCCGGTTCATCCGCCCGGATCCTGAACCGACCCGCCGACCCTGAAGCCGCTTCCTGCGACTGCCCATGTCCGCGCCCAAGCCTGCGCCCATGAACACGACGACAGCCGTCGAAGCTCTCGCCATCGACGGCGCGAAATTGCGGCAGGCGCGCGAGATGCGCGGCCTCACCGTGACCGAGCTCGCGGCCTTGTGCACGCTGTCACGCGAGCAGGTCCAGCACATCGAAGACGGCGGCGACCGCCCCTTCTACACGCCGGCCCACAAGTTGCTCGCGATCCGCAAGTACGCTGCCGCGATGGGCATCCCCTATGACGACGTCGTCACCGGTCCCGGTGCCGACCACACCATGCCGGTGCCCGACGATGCGCCGGCCTCGCTGATGGTGCACGGCGAAGGCGAAGAAGCAACCGACCTGCGGCTGGCAGCCGTTGAACGCAATGCCGAGATCCGCCGCAAGATCCTGATTGGGGCCGTCACAGCCACCATCGTGCTGGCGTTCTACGCGAAGATGCATAGCATGCCTGCTACGCCCGCCGCGATGCCGCCGGCAGCGGAAGCTGTGGCAACAATCACTACAGCAAAAGATATGGCAGCAACGAGGACTGCCGCAACCGAAGCCGGCGCAGCCGGCCAGGTCGAAGCACCGGCCGCTGTGCCGTCGCCCGCACCGAAACTCGCTGATGCTGGCGTCACGCCGGCCAGCACGCCTGCGGCAACGACGACACCCGCATTGGCTTCCAGCCCCACCCCTGCGCCGGCAGATGCCGGCAAGCTCGCGAGCAGCGGTGAGCCCTGCGCCCGTCCGGCATCCGGCGAGCTGAAGACCTGGACCCCGGCCTACCAGCGCAAAGCCGACACCCGGCTCTTCATGGTCAGCCCGAAAGAGACCACGGTCTGTGTGCACGATGCCAGCGGCAAGGCGGCGCTGATCACGCTCAAGGCGCGCACCGGCCAGGCCTACAGCGGCAAGCCGCCCTACATCTTGCAATCGCCGCAGCTATCCGACATGGAGATCTACCTGCAAGGGATGCGCGCTCGCGTTCCTGCGCAAGCACCGGCGCTGCGCCTGCAACTGAACCTGACAAGTACGCCGGACGCCGGCTGAGTCTCAAGTACCCGCGTACTCACGGACTCACGGACTCTCGTAACCGCGTACTCGCCTGCTCGCCTTCCCACCCCCCTGCCCCCTAACGCACCTTCACCGATTATTGCGATGCAATAGTCGCCTCCGCTTTTTGTTGTCCGGTGTGCGCATCTCGCCTCTGTACGGTATGCGCTATGGCATCGCAACAACGATAGTGATTGACTGAACAAGTTGTCCAATCGGATCATTGCTTAACGATCAATCGTGCTTTTATAGAAAAAAACTCGTCCCAGATTTCTCGGAACACAATGCGTCAAGAGATGCCGCCATCAAGAGCCGGCACTTGCCCCGGTTGAAGTGAAATACCTAGCCAGGAGGAGAACATGAAGCAAACCCCGAGGCTGCACGCGCGTCGCGCTGCGCCGTCTGGCCGGCCATTGCTGGCTGGCTTGCCATCGCTGTCCAGGTCGCTGCCGGCTGTTTCTGCTGCCACTTCTGCTGCCGTTTCTGCTGCCGTGCTGGCCCTGGGCTTGTCGGTTCCGGCTCAGGCGCAGGAAATCAAGATCGGCATCGTCAGCTTCCTGTCCGGGCAAGCGGCCGACAGCTTCGGCGTGCCGGCCGTCAATGGCGCGAAGTCGCTGATCGAAGCCTTCAACAATGGCACCGCGCCCGCCCCGTACAACAAGAAAGGCTTCGGCGGCCTGAAGATCGTGCCCGTCTTTGTGGACGAGAACGGTGGCGCGACCAAACAGGTGCAGGAACTGCGCAACCTGTACGACCGCGAGAACGTTGACGTTGTGATCGGCTATGTCAGCTCGGGCGATTGCCTGGCCGTCTCCCCGGTGGCCGAGGAAATGAAGAAGCTGCTGGTACTGTATGACTGCGGCACCCCGCGCATTTTCGAAGAAGCCAAGTACAACTACGTATTCCGCACCGCGTCGCATGGCGCGATGGACAACGTTGCCGCTGCCCGCTACCTGAAGGGGCGCAACGTCAAGGTTGACACCTTCAACCTGATCAACCAGGACTATGCGTGGGGCCATGACTCGATCAAGGACTTCACGCTGTCGATGGCCAACATCTTCCCGAATGCGAAGCCGCAGGCTGACCAGCGGCCGAAATTCGGCGCCGGCCAGTACGGCACCGAGATTTCACAACTGATGAGCAAGCCGGCCGATGTCACGCACTCCAGCCTGTGGGGTGGCGACTTGCAGGCGATGATCCTGCAGGCGGCACCGCGTGGCCTGTTCAAGAAATCGCAAGTCGTGCTGACCGCCGCCGACCATGTGCTGGTGCCGCTGGGCGAGAAGATGCCCGAGGGCGTGATTCTTGGCGCGCGCGGCGCCTACGGCATGCTGGCGCCGAAATCGGCGCTCAATGACTGGTGGTGGAACCTGTACCAGACCCAGTGGGGTGTCTACCCGGTGCAGGCGCCGTACCGCATGGCGCAGTCGCTGATGGCGGTGAAGCTTGCGGTGGAAAAGGCGATGGCCGCCAACGGCGGCAAGAAGCCCACCACCGAGCAGATCGCCGCGGCCCTCACCGGCCTCGAATGGGATTCGCCCGGCGGCCGCGTGAAGATGGCACTCGGCGACGGCCACCAGGCGATACAGCCGACCGCTATCGGCCGTACCAAATGGGACGCGGGCAAGAAGCTGGTAGTGATGGAAGACATACAGCGCTTCGCCGCTGAATGCGTGAACCCGCCGCCGAACATGAAAGCAGAAGACTGGATGAAAGCCGGCTTCCCGGGAGCGAAATGCAACTGAGCACCATCCTGATCGATGGACTGACCTATGCTTCATGGTTGTTCATCGTTGCCCTCGGGCTGACGCTGGTGTTCGGCGTACTGAAGATCCTCAATGTCGCGCATGGCAGTTTTTATGCGCTAGGCGCGTATGCGGCGGCCAGCCTGGTCGGCTGGACCGCCAGCATGAAGCTGGCGCCGGAACTGTCGATCGTGGCGATGCTGTTCGCCGCGGTCGGCGTCGCCGCACTGGTCGCGCCACTTTGCGAGCGTGGCTTGTTGCGGGCGTTCTACGGGCGCGATGAAGTGCTGCTGGTGCTGGTCACCTTCGCGCTGTTCCTGATCCTCGAAGATGCGACCAAGCTGATCTGGGGCGTGAATCCGCTCTACGTCTCCGAGCCCTACATGCTGTTCGGGAATGTGGACATTGGCGAGCTGTCCTATGTCGGCTACGACTTCGTGCTGGTTGTCGTCGCTGCCGTGGTGGGCCTGCTGACCTGGTGGTGCCTGAACCGCACCCGCACCGGCAAGATCGTGCTGGCCGTCATCCACAGCGAAGAAGTTGCCGCCAGCATGGGCGTCAATGTGTCGCGCGTGTACTCGATGGCTTTCGGCGCCGGCATCTTCCTCGCCGCGCTCGGGGGCGCGCTGACGGCACCGATGATCTCGGTGCAGCCGGGCGTATCGGTGGGCGTGATCATCGTGTCTTTCGCAGTCGTCATCATCGGCGGCCTCGGCAGCATACCTGGCGCCGCGATCGGCGCACTCATCGTCGGCCTCACCCGCTCGGCCGCCGTGCACCTGATGCCGTCGGCCGAACTCTTCTCCGTCTATCTCGTCATGGCCGTGGTGCTGATGTTCCGCCCCGAAGGCCTGTTCGCGCGCGCGCAGGCAAGGAAGATCTGAGATGCGCCACATGCCTGCCCCTCTACGCACCCTGTTGTCCGGCCTCGTTGCGCTGGCCGTGCTGCTGGCCGCCAGTACGGTGATGCCGAAATGGCTGCTGTTCCTCGTCACCATGGCCGCGGCCAATGGGCTGGTGTCGCTGGGCATCGTGCTGCTGATGCGCAGCGGCGTGGTGTCCTTCGGCCAGGGGCTGGTGTTTGCCATCGGCGGCTATACAGCTGCGCTCGCGTTCGGCAAGCTCGGCATCACCGATGCCTTGCTGCTGGCGCTGGCCGGCGGCGCGCTGTCGGCGCTGATCGCCGCGCCTTTCGCCTGGCCGATCGCGCGCTACCGCGGCATCTTCTTCGCGATGCTGTCGCTGGCGCTGTCGATGGTGCTGTACGGCCTGCTGGTGAAGTCGGAAGCTATGGGCGGTTCGGACGGTTTCAATATGGGCCGCCCCACCCTGTTCGGCATGCAGGCCGCGGGCGAGCTATCCGGCCGCCTGATCTATGTGGTCACCGTGGCGCTGGCCACCATCGCCGCCACGCTGGCACGCATCTACTGCGCGTCCACGCGCGGGCTGGTGGCGCTGGCCGCTCGCGACAACGAGATCCGCGTCGAATATCTGGGCAGCTCGGTGCAAGACCTGATCGCCGCAAACTTCGTGATCGCAGCCTTCCTCGGCGGTGTCGGCGGCGCGCTGTCAGTGATGGCGCTTGGCCATGTCGAACCCGAGTTCGCGTACTGGACTCGCTCCGGCGACTTCGTGTTCGTCGCCATTCTCGCCGGCCATCACAGCATGCTGGCCGTGTTTGTCGCTTCCACGCTGATGGAAGTCGTGCGTTCGTTCTCCAGTGCCTACTTCCCCAACACCTGGCAGCTCGCGCTGGGCGTGTTCCTGCTGGCAGTGATCCGCTTTCTGCCGAATGGCATTGGCTCGTTGTGGCTGCGCGCGCGCCGCGCCGGCCCGGCCAACAGCCATACCAAAGGCCATACCAACGCCACTGGCAGCGCCACCGACAGCGCCACCGACGGCGCAGCCGGCAAAGGAGCCAGCGCATGACGCATTTCGATCTCGCGATTTCCGCGCAAGGCATCAACAAGCGCTTCGGCGCGGTGGTGGCCGCGGCCGACATCTCGCTCGACGTGCCGGTCGGACAGAAGGTCTCGCTGATCGGCAGCAATGGCGCCGGCAAGACCACCTTCGTGAACATGATCACCGGCTACATCCGGCCCGACGAAGGCCAGATCCTGCTGCACGGCGAAAATATCGCCGGCCTGCCGCCACGCGAGATCGCGCAGCGCGGCATTGCGCGCTCGTTCCAGATTCCTCAGCTGTACAAGGAGCTGACCGTCACCGAGAACATGCTGGTCGCAATCGCCTCGCAGGCCGGCAAGCTGTCCTTCTGGAAGCCGGCGCGCAACGAGGCTGCGCTGGCGCGCGCCGCCGAACTGCTGCAGCGCTTCGAACTCTCCGCGCATGCGCAGCGCAAGGTGGCCGAATTGCCCGGCGGCGTGCGCAAGCTGCTCGATATCGCGATGGCCCTCACCCGCCAGCCACGCGTACTGCTGCTCGACGAACCGACCTCGGGTGTGTCGGCCGATGAAAAATTCCCGATGATGGAGACCGTGATGCGCGCACTGTCGCATGAAGCGATGACGGTGCTGTTCGTCGAACACGACATGGATATCGTCCAGCGTTTTTCCGACCGCGTGGCGGCCTTCTACAGCGGCCGCATCATTGCCGATGGCCATCCGGACGAGGTGCTCGCCCACCCCGACGTAAAGCGCCATGTGACCGGCGAAACCAGGGAAGCTGCTGCCCATGCTTGAACTCGCCGCCATCGATGTCTCCATCCAGTCGGTGCAGGTCCTGCGCGGGCTGTCCCTGTCGGTCCGCGAAGGCAAGATGATCGGCCTGATCGGCCGCAACGGCGCTGGCAAGTCGACCACGCTGCGCGCCATCATGGGCCACCTGCCAGTGACCGCTGGTAGCCTGCGCTTCGAAGGCAAGGACCTCGCACGGATGCCGCGCCACCTGCGCGCCGCGCTCGGCATCGGCTACATGCCCGAAGACCGCGGCCTGGTGCCGGAACTGACGGTGGAGGAAAACATCCTCGTGCCGCTGTGGGCCGCCAAGGTGCGCAATACCGCGCCGCGGCTGGCGTTCATCTATGACGTGCTGCCCGAACTGAAGGAAATGCGCGAGCGCCGCGCGCTTCTGCTGTCCGGCGGACAGCAGAAGCTGGTCGCGCTGGCGCGCGCGCTGTCCATCGGCCGCAAGCTGTTGCTGCTCGACGAACCCTTCGAAGGGGTCGCCCCGGCGCTATCGGCGCGGCTGTCCGAAGTCATCTCCAGCCTGCGCGGCAGCGAATTGTCGGTCGTGATCGCGCAATCCGACCTCAACCACTCGCGCAACCTGCTCGACGAGGAGATCCTGATCGAGCGCGGCGCCAATGCCCACCATCCCCATTGAGATATCCGGAGCAGGCGTGGCCATGATTCACTGGGAAGACCATGTCAGCCTGCCCGCGATGCGGGAAGAGGAGCATTTCGGCCGGCGCATGCGCTGCTTTGTCGAACGGCCGCCCTCCTTCTACGCGATGCTGTCGCGCAGCGCGTCGCTGGCGCCGGACAGCGACGCCATCAGCTACGAAGGCAAGCGCTGGACCTATGGGCAGCTGGCCGACGAAGTCGATCGCCTGGCCGCCGGCTTCGCCGCCGAAGGCCTGCACAAGGGCGAGCGGGTGGTGCTGTTTCTGTCCAATCGCCCCGAATTCGTCAGCGTGCTGTTCGCGCTGCAGAAGCTGGGCGTGATCGCCGTGCCAGTCGGCGTGCGCGAACAGGGACCGGGCCTCGCTTACATCGTCAAGCAGTGCGGCGCGGCCGGTATCGTTTACGACGATGCACTGGAAGACCGCATCCCCGATGCCACCGACGCGCCCTGCCTGCGCGTGCGCCAGCCGGCCGGCTGCCTGTACGAACTGGCTCGGGGCAGCGGCGGCAGCGGCCACGGCGTGCCGATGGCACGCGTTGCTGAAGACGACTGCGCCTGCATCCTCTATACCTCGGGCACCACCGGTCATCCGAAGGGGGCGATGCTGACCCACTTCAACATCGCGCATTCGGTGGTCCACTATGAAGTCGCGCTCAAGCTCAGCCATGCGGATCGCGCGGCGCTGGCGGTGCCGGCCAGCCATGTGACGGGACTGATCGCCTTGATCGCCGCGATGGTGCATGTCGGCGGCACGCTGGTGATCGTGCCCGAGTTCAAGGCGCCATCCTTCGTGCAGTTGTTGGCAGACGAACGCATCACCTACTCGCTGATGGTGCCGGCGATGTACCAGCTCTGCCTGCTGCAGCCGGCATTCACGCAACGCGACCTGTCGGCCTGGCGCGTCGGCGGCTATGGCGGCGCGCCGATGCCGGTGCCCAACGTACAGGCGCTCGCGCAGGCCGTGCCGGGGCTGACGCTGGTCAACTGCTATGGCTCGACCGAGACCACGTCGCCGGCCACCATCATGCCACTGGGGCTGTCGGCCATCCATCACGACGCCGTCGGCATCGCGGTGCCCTGCGCCGACATCCGCGTGATGGATGACGACGGCCATGCCGTACCGGCGGGCGAATCCGGCGAGCTGTGGATAGGCGGCCCGATGGTCGTGCCCGGCTACTGGGACAATCCGGAGGCGACCGCGAAAGGCTTTGCCGAGGGCTGCTGGCGCTCCGGCGACCTCGGTTCGGTCGATGCGCAGGGACTGGTGCGCATCTTCGACCGCATCAAGGACATGATCAATCGCGGCGGCTACAAGATCTATTCGGTCGAAGTCGAGAACGTACTGATGGGTATACCCGGTGTGGTCGAAGCAGCGGTCGTCGGTTATCCCTGCCCGGTGCTGGGCGAGCGCGTGCATGCCTACCTGTATGCGCCGCAGGCCAGCGCCGATGCCGGTATGGATGCCGGCATGGATGCCGATTCGGTGCGCGCGCATTGCGCGCAAAGGCTGGCTGACTACAAGGTGCCTGAGCAGGTGGTGTTCGTCGATGCGCCGCTGCCGCGCAATGCGAACGGCAAGCTGCTCAAGCGCGCACTGCGGCAGCCCGGCTGAGCATTTTCCGCGCCCTGGCTTGCGGCAGCCTCGCTGAGTACGGTATGCGCGGCGTGCAAGCGAGGAAGCCAGGACATGAAGACGTGAGGCACTGATGACCTTCCTGCTGGCGCGCATCAACCACGAAACCAATACCTTTTCGCCACTACCGACGGCGCTGGCCGATTTCGAGCCGCTGTACGGGGCTGACGCCCTCGCCGACCAGCGTGGCGCACGCACGGCGCTCGGGGCCTTCATCCGCGCTGTCGAAGCGCTGCCCGGCGCACAACTGCTGACACCAGTATCGGCCACGGCCAACCCCGGCGGCACGGTCACTGCAGACGCCTGCGAACAGCTGTGCCGGCGCGTACTCGATGCTGCCACGCCTGACGTGAAAGCCATCCTGCTTGACCTGCATGGCGCGATGGTCAGTGAGCATGAAGCCGACGTCGAAGGCTGGCTGCTGGCCGAATTGCGTCGGCGCCTGCCCGGCGTGCCGATCGCGGTTGCGCTCGACCTGCACGGCAATGTCACGCAGCGCATGGTCGACCATGTCGACATCCTGGTCGGCTTCAAGACTTATCCGCATGTCGACATGGCCGAGACCGGGGAGCATGCGGCACGCCTGCTGCTCGACGGTCTGGCAGGCCGCACCCGTCCGGTCACGCGCTGGCGGCAGCTGCCGCTGCTGTCGCACACGCTTCGCAGCGCGACCGCCGAAGGCGCGATGCAGCGCGCAGTCGATGCGGCGCGCGCGGCCGAACGCGAGCCCGGCGTGCTGGCCGTAACCGTGATGGCTGGATTTTCGCTGGCCGACATGCCGGATGCGGGCATGTCGGTGCTGGTGACGGCTGATGGCGACCCCGCAATCGCGCAAAGTGTGGCCGACCGTATCGCCGAACAGATCTGGGCCGAGCGCGAAGGCTTCGTCTATCGCAGCGCGCCGACGGCTGCATCGATCGCCACCGCAGCAGCGCTGGCTGCGTCGCCCGGCAGCGGCCCGGTACTGCTGCTCGACCATAGCGACAATGTGATGTCGGGCGGCACCTGCGACACGATGGATGTGTTGCAAGCCGCGCTGGATGCGGGATTGACCGGCGTGCTGGCCGGGCCGCTGTGCGACCCGCAAGCGGTGGCCGAATTATGGGAGGCGCCGATGGAGGCGGACATCACTGTGACTGTCGGCAACCGGGTGCCGCTGGCAGCGCTCGGCATCCGCAAGCAGCCGGTGCGCCTGCACGGCCGCGTGCGCGCACGCAGCGATGGCGTGTTTACCGTGACCGGCCCGATCTACACCGGCCAGCGCGTGGCCATGGGGCGCACTGTGCTGTTCGATACCGGCGCGGCGCAACTGGTGATCACGGAACGCCGCACCGAACCCTATGACCTCGGCGTATTTCGCTGCGTGGGCATCGAGCCCGCAACCAAGAATTTCCTGCTGCTCAAATCGCGCATGTACTGCCGCCCGGTGTTCGGGCCGCTAGCGCGCGGTCTTGTCGAATGCGATGCCGATCAGGGCGGGCCGACCAGTTCGAATTACGCGCTGTTCCCGTTCCGCCATCTGCGGCGCCCGATCTGGCCGCTCGATGCCGACGCAAGCTAGTTCGCGCCCCGGCTATACCGGCAAGGCTGCGCGCCCCGCATAGACTGCAGCGTCACCCAACGCGTCCGCAATGCGCAGTAACTCGTTCCATTTCGCCATCCGCTCGGATCGTGCAAACGACCCGACCTTCAGCTGACCGGCATTCCAGCCGACCGACAGGTGCGAAATCATCACGTCCTCTGTCTCGCCCGAGCGCGCGGACACGATGGTACCCATGCCATGGCGCTTGGCTGCCTGTAGCGCCGCCAGCGTTTCACTGATGGTGCCGGCCTGGTTCGGCTTGATCAGCACCGCATTGCAGGCCCGGTCGCTGGCCGCCGCATCGACCCGCGCGGCGTGGGTGACGAGGTAATCGTCGCCGATCACCTGCACGCGGTCGCCGACGGCAGCGGTGAAGGCCACCATGCCTGCGGTGTCGTCTTCGGCCACCGGGTCTTCGACCGACAGGATGGGATAGCGCGCCACCCATTGCAGCAGCACGGCGATCCATTCGTCGGTGGTGTAGGCGGTCGCGCCGGAGGCGTCGGCCAGGCCGGGTCGGTAGATCCCATCGCGCCCGAATTCGGAAGCGGCGATATCGAGCGAGATCATCACCTCGCCATGGCGATAGCCCGCCTTTTCAATCGAGCGGGTCAGCATCTCCAGCGCGTGCTCATTGCTGTCGAAATCCGGCCACCAGCCGCCCTCGTCGGCGACACCGGCGCGACGGCCCGCTTCATCCATCAGCTTGCCTGCCGCGCGATAGACATCGGCCACCATCGCCAGCGCCTCGTCAATGCTGGAAGCGCCCACCGGCATCACCAGCAAGTCCTGAATGTCGATGCGGCGTTGTGCATGCGCACCGCCACCGAAGATCTGTATCTCGGGCAAAGGCATGCGTACCGCTTTACTTCGGATGGCCTCTTCGCCAGCCAGATAGCGCCACAATGGCAAGCCGCTGGCCTTCGCGGCCGCATCGAGCACTGCCATCGAGGTGGCGATCAGCGCGTTGCCACCCAGCCGTGATTTGTTCGGCGTGCCGTCAAGCTTCACCAGCAGGCTGTCGATCGCCTGCTGCTGCAGCACATCCATCCCGACCAGCGCCGGTGCGATCTCGCGCGCAATGCCATCCAGCGCACGTTGTACGCCATAGCCATCGAAGGCTGCACCGCCATCGCGCAACTCGACTGCTTCGTGGCTGCCGGTCGACGCGCCGGCCGGTGCCATGCCACGTCCACAGATGCCGCCCTCGAGTAGCACGTCGACTTCGACCGTGGGCCGGCCACGCGAGTCCCAGATGCGTCGTGCATGGAGTTGGCGAATCAGAGTTTGCATGGTGCGGTTCTCGTCAAAAGCTGAAGTTGGCGGACAGGGTTGGAAGAAGCCTTGGTTCAGGCCAGCATGGCTTGCCAATCGGCGCGCATGGCAGCCAGCGTGCGGTCGGATGCGAGCAGCCAGCGCCGTGCGTATTGCCGCTGCAGCGCACGCTCGGCTTCGCCGAGATATTCGAGCGGCGACTTGCCATCGACACGCGCAAGCAGGATACCGGCCAGCAGCAGCGCGATGCGTGCTTCGATGGCATCGCGCGCTTCCCAGTTGACGCCGTCGAGGTAGGCTTCGCAGAACGCATCCCACGCAGCGAGGGAATGCGCGCGGTGCGCGGTCTGCGAGGGCTGCGAGGGTGGCCATAAGCACTTGGCGAACAAATGGCACAGGCAGAACGCGGCATCGAAGGCCGGGTCACCGTACCACGCGCATTCGGCGTCGAGGATCACCGGGCCATCGCGGCCGACCAGGATGTTCTTCGGGCTGATATCGCCGTGGACGAGAGCCAGCTTGCGCGCGGCCGTGTCTGCGGACAGTTGCTGCAGCACCGGCGCGCAATCGGGGTGGGCACGCGCGGCCGCGCCGAAATACGGATCGAGCCTGAGATCGAAGAAATTGGCGTCATAGGCGAAGCGCTCGGCCAGCGCCGCATTGCCGGCCGTGCCGGCGTGGATGGCAGCCACCAGCGTCGCCACCTGGCTGCCGGTTGCCAGGTCGGCGCAGCCATCGCGCAGTTGGGTCTTCCATACCGGGTAGTACTGCGGCGGCAGCCAGCGCATCGCGAAACAGTAAGAGGCAGCGTCCTCGGCCAGCAACGCAGGCACGGCCTGCGGCCAGCGCGCCGACACTTCGCGCAGCCAGGCGACTTCAGCATGGCTGCGATCCTGAGGTGCCAGCCATTCGGTGGCGACCTTCAAGGCCGGCAGCGCCTGCTTCACGCACAGCGGACCACGGCGCGTATCGACGCGCACGATCAGGGACGACACACCACCCGCCAGCGGCGTCACCTGCGGCGTTTCGCCGGCATCGAGCAAGCCCATGCGCCGCAGCGCAGGCAGGACGACCGCTGATTCAGGAGATGTACTCACGCCGGTAAGGATACGGCGCGCGGGCGCCGGAGTTTGATGGACGCCACACTATACCGGAGACGGCAGCGCCATCGTCTTGCTCGATGCTCAGGGTCGCTTCAGCCGCATCAGCGTGCGTGGCACCGGCTCGAACAGGGGCTGGCCCTGCAACATCGGCGACAGCGCGCTGGCCGGCATCGGACGTGAGATCAGGTAGCCCTGCACTTCATCAGAGCCGAACTGGCGCAGCCGTTCCAGTTGCTCCGCTGTTTCCACCCCTTCGGCGACGATCACGATCCCCAGTGCCTGGCCGATCGAGTGAATGGCGCTGCATAGCGCATCACCTTTCAGGTCCTGGCCCAGCGTGTGTACGAATGACTGGTCGATCTTGAGTACATCGACTGCCAGCCGGCGCAGCCGCGACAACGATGAATGCCCGGTGCCGAAATCGTCGATCTCGATGCGCAGGCCCATGTCGTGCAATTTCTGCAGCTCGCTGACGAGTACCTCATCGTCACTGCCGATCGCCGATTCGGTCAGCTCGAGCGCGATGTTGTCGGTGGTGAGCCCGTGACGCGCGAGGCAATCAGTCAGGAAGTCGCGGAAGCGTTCGCTGCGCACCTGCAGTTCCGAGACGTTGAACGATACGCGCCGACAATCCAGCCCCTGGTCCTGCCACGCACGTATCTGACGGCAGAGCAGCTCGAACGCCCATTCGCCGACCTCGATGATCAGGCCACGCTCTTCGGCCAGCGGTATGAATTCGTTCGGCAACACCAGACCGTTTTCCGGGTGCTGCCAGCGCAGCAGCGATTCGAGTCCGGTCAGCTTGCCGGTAAACGCATCGACGCGCGGCTGATAGTGCAGCTGCAACTGGTAGGTGCCGACGGCCTTCTGCAAATCCTGTTGCAGTTGCACACGCCGCTGCAGTTCCATTGCATGCTCGGCGGAGAACATCCGGTATTGCGCCTTGCCAGCGGACTTGGCGGAATACATCGCGATGTCAGCGTATTGCAGCAGCACTTGCGCATCCGCCGTATGGTCGGGGAAGACGGCGATGCCGACCGAGGCCGTCACCGAGAACGCGCCCCACGGAGCGGTCTGGTTCAGACGATTGACGGCGGCTACCACGCGCGCCGCCCGGTCTTCAACATCACGCGTACTGCCGACGTCTTCAACCACCACGGTGAACTCATCGCCGCCCAGCCGCACGACGGTGTCATACAGACGCACAGTCGATTTCAGGCAGGCGGTGACATCGGTCAGCACGCGGTCGCCGACCTCGTGGCCCAGGGTATCGTTGACGACCTTGAAATTGTCGAGGTCGATGAACAACAGCGCTACCTTGCGCCGGCCCTCGCCGCTGGCGCGCAGGATGGCGGGCAAGTGATCGACCAGCCAGCGCCGGTTCGGCAAGCCCGTCAACGCATCGGTGACAGCCATCTTCGCCAGTGCTTCCTGCTGGCTGCGCGATTCCGTCACGTCGCGCACGGTGACGGCGATGCCTGCCTCGGTCTTGACGCCGCGCCGCTGTATCCAGCCCGCAGGCGAGACGCCCGGCTGGCGGCGATCGTGCCAGCCGATCTCGATCTCGTCCTCGACCAAGCCCTCGGCGAGGATACGCAGCAGGAAGGCATGCATGCGCAGGTTGTCTTCGTCCGACATCAGCTCACGCACGGTATGGCCGATCATGTCTTCGCGCTTGAGGTGCATGCGGCGCGCCGCCTGCTCGTTGCAGTCTTCGATCAGGAAGTCGCGCACTACGCCGTGTTCGCCGTACAGCGGGCGCACCATGTACAGCGCCTCCATCGATCCCTCGACGGCCTGGCGGAAAGATTGCTGGATAGCGCGCAGCTTCCTGCGCCGGGTGTAGCGCCGCCACTGCAGCGCGGCGCCCAGCGCAGCACCTATGGTGACCAGTGCGCTGAGTGCCACGGCACCCAGCGTCTCCACATGGTCTTGCGAGCGGTGCTGTGCCAGCGCCACTTGCTCGGGCACGCTGGCCAGCATCACCAGCGGATATCGATCCACACGCTGCCAGGCAATGAAGCGCGCGCGCCCATCGGTGAATGCGCTACCCTCGAGCAGTTCGCTGGCACCGCGCAAGCGGTCGGTTTGCAGCAGCTCGGGCGAACGCATGTTCAGGGCGCCGGGGATTTTGCTCATCGCGTGCAGGTCGAGGCCGCTGGGGGTGCGCAGCAGCACCAGCGTCGCATAACGCAAGCTGACCTCCGACTCGTTGGCGGCCAGGTCTTCTGCGCTCATTTCGATCCCGACGGCACCGGCGAACTTGCCGTCAATGCCATTGAGGCGACGTGAAAACGCGATCAATCGGATATTGCCCTGTGCGGTACTGACGATGCCGTGGTCGATCCGCATCCCCAGTCCGGGTTCACGGGCGAGTCCTTGCAAGTACAGGGACGGCGGCAGGCGGCCTGCTTCGCTCGGCATCGAGCGTGCCATCGGCTTGCCTGCGGCATCGACGACAAATACACGCGCTGCCTTGCTGTCGAGGACGCTTCTCAGATAGACATTGAAGCGGCTGATATCGCGGCCGCTGTCGATTTCATCCTTGATCAGCAGGAGCAGGTTGTCCGTATCGCGCACCGTCTCGCCGACCTCGCTGGCAAGTTGCGCGGTTTCGATGCCCAGGGCATCGATGGTCTGCAGGCGGAAGCGGTCTTCACGCTGGTCGATCTGGTGCAACGCGAAGATCCAGATCGTCGACAGCAGCAGCAACAGGCTGCCTGCCCAGCTGCCGAAGATCTGCAGGGCGGTGGACACCTTCCACGAAAGATAAGCCTGCTTTGCCATCGATTCCAGAGGTCCTGCAGGACGAATTTATGTGAATAAATTCTATATCATTAAATTGCGCAAAGTCATCAAGCTGCCAGTAAAAATTGCTCCTGTTCGGACACTATTATCAAGAAAGAAACGAGTGGTCCGGCCATTCATGCCGTGTCGGGTCGGATCGTGCCGCGTCGCGTTTTTTTGTGTCGTGTTCTGTCCGTAGCGATGCCGTCAGCGCTGGAACAGCAGCACCAGCATGGCCCCCACCAGCGCCACCGATGCCCACAACACCGCCGTGATGCCCGGCGCGCGCAAGCCGGCTGCCGCTGCTCGGCCGGCCGCCCGGGCAGCGGCCATGGGCGGCTTCTTGCGTCGTTCGCGCCCGTTCCAGGGCTTGGGGGTCGGCGATGCGGCCGGCCTGGCGGCCGGCTCGGCCTCGGCGCGCGCTATCCACGCATCGTGCTTGCGCCGGCGCTCATGGTCGGACAAGACCTCGTAAGCCGAATTGATCAGCTGGAAGGTCTGCGTCGCCTTGGCGCTGCCGCCATGACGATCCGGATGGAACTTGTGGCTGAGCGTCTTGTAGGCCGCGCGTATCACCTCGGGTGGTGCGTCCCGCGCCACCTTCAGGTTGTCGTAATGGGTGTGAACCTGCTTCATTGCTTCGTCCCGGTTGCCAGTGCTTGAACAGTACGACTGTTGCAACTTTAGTAACTTGAGGGATATCAACGCCGGCATTTTTTCTGCCCGGCAGAAACTATTTCCGGAGGTCACGAACAAAGGGGTATTCCCTGCAGCAAGCTTCCTTCGTGACCATGTCCCTGACGCCGACCGCCGAGCTTTCCCCACTTGCCGTCCATTCCGCCCTTGCTGCCCCTGCGGACCGCGCCTTTGCGCTACCCGACCTGCGCCGCCTGGCATTGCCATCGCTCTTTGCCTGGTATGGCTTGCTGATGGGTTCATGGGCAGGTCGGCTGCCAGCGATCAAGCAGGGATTGCAGCTGACGCATACGCAACTGTCGCTGGTCTTGCTATGCGCGGGCGTCGGTGCGGTGCTGTCGCCGCAGGTGTCGTCGCGGCTGCTCGTCCAGCTGGGTAGCCTGCGCACCTTGCGCCTCGCCGGCCTCGCCCTGCCAGGCGTGCTGATGGCAGCAGCCGCCGCGCCGTCGCTGCCGCTGCTGATGCTGGCCGTGCTGGTGCTGGGCATCACGGCCAGCACCTTCGATGTGGGAATGAACGGCGTCGCGGCCCGCCACGAGACAGCACAAGGGACACCGATGATGTCGCGCCTTCACGCCTGTGCATGTGCGGGCGGTCTGGCCGGCGTGACGCTGGGCAGCGTGATGGCAGCGATGGCGATGACGGCGATGCAGCAGTTCACACTGCTGGCGCTGCCGCTGGGCGGGCTGCTGTGGCTGTGCCTGCGAGGGATGGGCCCGTCAACCGGCGGCGGGGTGGCTGAAGGCGACGCTGCCGCCCCAAACGACACCGGAGCCGCGACAGCGTCCGCGTTCGCGCTGCCGCGCGGCCGGCTGGCCTTGCTGGGGGTGCTGGGCCTGCTCGGCGCGATTGCCGAAGGCAGCATCGGCAGCTGGAGCAGCTTGTTCATGAAGGAGCAATTCGGTGCATCGGATGCGATGGCACCGCTGGCGCTGTCGGCGTTCTCGATGATGATGCTGGTCGCACGCAGCTGCGGTGACACATTGAAGGCGAGGTATGGCGCACAGGCGCTGGTCTGCGCAGGCTCGGCAACGGCGTCCCTCGGACTGGCGATCGCCGTGCTCGCGCCCGGCGCACTCACGGCGCTGGCCGGCTTCGCATTGGCCGGTCTCGGACTGGCGTTGGTGTTCCCCTTTGTCTACAGCGCTGCTGGCAAGGAAAGCAAGGTCGCGCTGGCCGGCGTGGCGACCATGGGCTATGCAGGCAGCCTGATGGGGCCGCCGCTGATGGGTGCGGTTGCGGAGGGACTGGGGCTGCAGTTTGCGATCGGGATCATCGCGCTGCTGGCCGCCACGATGGCGGTCGTGGCCAGCCGCGCGCGGCTGCTGCGTTGAACTGAAACGTCAGTCACGGGATAGCCGTTTGCTCAGCGCTCACGGTGGCGATGGCTGACTCGGTCTTTCGATGCGGGTGATGCCACCGGTAACAGCTGGTGGATCACTGGCCGGAAAACTCAGGTCATTCGCATCGTCCAGTCGCTCCTGCTGCCTTTCGTCGGGATCGGTCGAATCCAGATGGCGCGTCGTCAAGTCACGCGCCGAGGCATCGCCAGGCATGACGTCCTTGGGCGATACCGACAGCGAATTGTTGCCAGCCGAGCCCGGCAGGTCGGCACCTGCCTCGCTACCGCTTTTGGATCCTGGTTCGCCAGGCTTGCCAGCCAAGGGTGGTGATTCGGGATGGTCGGGATGACAAGCTTGCGCAGGTGGCGTTGCAGACCTGCTCGGATCGGGCGCATGGGACATCGTTGTTCTCCGTTGATATGAACGAAGGCAAGGCAGCGAGTCCGCTTTGCCTGTCGTTCATCATCGGATGTCAACGCCGACCAAAAGTTTCAGCTCAGGCCAAAGCGCTGCGGTCCACGTTGGCGATATCGGGCACGCCGAGCAGCGCGAGCGTCAGGTCGATTTCCTGTTGCAGCATCGCGATCGCGCGCTCCACGCCCGCCTGGCCGCCCGAGGCCAGCCCGTACAAGCCGGCGCGACCGACGATGCAGGCGGTCGCGCCCAGCGCCCTCGCCTTCACGACGTCACTGCCGCGGCGGATGCCGCCATCCATCAGCACCGGCACACGGCCGCCCACGGCCTCCACCACCGCCGGCAGCGCGGCGATGCCGGACTGCACCTGATCCAGCTGGCGACCGCCATGGTTGGACACGATGACGGCATCGGCGCCATGCTGCACGGCGCGCACCGCATCGTCGGCACGCAGCAAGCCTTTGATCGCCAGCTTGCCTGGCCATTCGCTGCGTATCCAGTCCAGGTCCTTCCAGCTGACCGACGGATCGAAGTTCTTGCCGACCTGCTCGGCCAGCGTCATCAGCTTGCGCGGTGCGCCATTGGGATCGTCGAGATTACCGAAAGTGAAGCGCGGTGCGCTGGCCATGCGCCACAGCCAGCCCAGCCGCCGCGCATAGTCGAAGACATTGGACGGGCCCATGCGCGGCGGCAGCGTGAATCCGGTGCGCGCATCGCGTTCGCGCGCGCCCGGCAAAGGCAAATCGACCGTCAGCACCAGCACCGGGCAGCCTGCGGCATGCGCACGCTGCAGCAGCGAGCGCGTGAGTCCGCGGTCCTTCTGCACATAGAGCTGGAACCAGTGATTGCGGCGACCGCGGCTGGCCACCTGTTCGATACTGGCATTCGAGGTGGTCGACTGGCAGAAGCCGATGCCACGCGCTTCCGTCGCGCGCGCCAGGCACAAGTCACCCTCGGGCCACAGCAGGCCGGCAATGCCGGTCGGACCAAACACCATGGGCGACGCCAATGACTGACCGAGCAGTTCGATGGATTGCTTGCGCGCGCTGACATCGACCAGCATCCGCGGCGCGAAACGCAGCTTTGAAAAATCATCGACGTTGTCACGCAGCGTCACTTCGTCATGCGCACCACCATCAATGAAGCCGAAGACCGAGCGCGGCAAATGACGGCGCGCAATTTCCCTGAGGTCGGCAATGGTTATTGCCTGGCCGAGTTTCATCAGATGTCTCCCCCGAATTATTGTTGTTGGCCGATTCATGCCTGACGGGCATGCAGGGTCATGGCCGGAATATCTTTCCGTCCGTCATCTTACCGAAGATTCGCGTGGGGATTCGCGTGGGGATTCGCGCAGCTTCGCGCTGCCCGATCAGAGATGGTTTTCAGGCGCTCTGACGTTCAGGCGCTCTGACGTTCAGACGGGGCCGACAGAAATTTGTGCTTGCGCCGGATGCGGTGGCTGCTCGCGATCGGCGTCATCCAGATGGCGCGCGCGTCGGGGCATCTGCTCCTCCTGCGTCGGCGGTAGCTCGGACCAGCTCTGCTCTTCGATCACGTTATGAAACTGACTGCCATCCATCGCATGTGCGCGAGGTGCGGTGCCCGTTGCAAGGAACGGTGATGCCGATGCGGCATCCGGTTGGGATGAAGACCCTGAAGCCAGATTGGTCTTTGAAGGCGATTCAGAAGGATGTTGATTCGTGACCATGGTATTCGACCTCGAAACGATTGATGAACATCAAATTGAACGGATTTGCCGACCACTGATCTCAATCATCTTAGTAGGTTTTGAGATATTTCCTACATCGTCCAAAAGTAAATTTTACGCTTCAGTCAAAACCGTTCTCAATGCCATCAAGGCCAGACATGAACATCAGCGTTCATCATGCACCTCCGCCCTCCGGGCCCCATGAACTCAATCGTGTTTTCGAAGATCGTTCCGTGACGCTTGGACAAGTCCCCAGCAATTCGGTGCCCGACATCTTGCATGCGATACGCCAGCACCTGAAGATGGAAGTAGCTTTCGTGTCCGAGTTCGTCAACGACCAGCGCATCTTCCGCTATGTCGATTCATCGTGGACCAAGAGCCCGGTGCACGTCGGCGAGGGCGGACCGCTGGATGAATCCTATTGCCAGCGCGTGGTCGACGGCCGGCTGCCGGAGCTCATCAATGATGCGCAAGCCAATCCGGTCGCAGCCGAGCTGCCGGCCACGTTCGCGGTGCCGGTCGGCGCGCACATGAGTGTGCCTATTCTCCTGTCGGATGGCTCGGTATATGGCACGTTCTGCTGCTTCAGCCGCAGCGCCGACACCAGCCTGAATCTGCGTGACCTGTCGCTGATGCGGGTGTTCGCCGATCTGGCCGGCAAGATGATCGATCGCGAACGTCATAGCATCGTTCATCGCCGCGCCAGCATGGAGCGCGTGCGCAAGGTGCTCAGCAGCGAAGCGATCAACATCGTTTACCAGCCCATCTTCGACCTGAGCCGTGCAACGATCGCTGGCTTCGAATCGCTGGCGCGCTTTTCGGCGATGCCGGCACGTAGTCCGGACCTGTGGTTCAACGAGGCACACTCGGTCGGCCTCGGCATCGAGCTGGAACTGAAGGCGATACAGTTGGCATTGACGGTGATGCCGAACCTGTGCGACGGGCTGGACCTGTCGATCAATGCATCGCCGGAAACCATCCTCGACCCCAGCTTCGAGATACTGCTATCGACCCTGCCCAACGTCGAGCACCTGGTGCTGGAGATCACCGAGCACGCTGCCGTCGAAAAATATGAAGAGATCGCACAGCGGCTCAAGCCCTACCGCGATCGCGGGCTGCAGCTGGCGGTCGATGATGCCGGCGCCGGCTATGCGAGCTTCCGCCATATCCTGAACCTGGAGCCTGACCGCATCAAGCTCGACATGAGCCTGACGCGCGACATCGACATCGACCCCGCGCGTCGTGCACTGGCGGCGGCGCTGATCCACTTCTCGGCCGACACCGGCAGCAAGCTGGTGGCCGAGGGCGTCGAGACAGCTTCCGAAGCGGCCGCCCTGATTGAACTGGGGGTCGACAGGGCGCAAGGCTATTTCCTTGGCCGACCGATGGCGTTGTCCGGCTTGCAGCACCTGGGCTGCCTGCGGTCGGGCACGGTGGTCGACCAGAGTGCCAACCTTCAGGCCATCAGACCCTCCTGAGCACAGGCAGTCCCAGGTTCAGACCGTCCTTGGCACAGACCGTCCTGAGTGCGGGCCAGCCTTGCGGCCGGCCTCCACCGATCCGCGGTATCAGCAATTACCCTTCTTGCGCTGGCCCGGCGGGCAGTGGCCGGGGCCCGGACCACCGCCCTGCCAGCGACCCGGACGGAATTCCCAGCCGCGCGGCCCTTCGACCCATTGTGGCTGCGCATACGCGTAACCGGGGCGTTCGCGTTCCCAACGGCCCGGGACCCACACATAGGCGTTGCCGCTCCAGCCCCAGTAACCCTGCAGCCACACATAGGCCGGGCGCGGCGGCGGCATCGGCTCGTAGCGCAGCGGTGGCGGCGGCGTACCGGAAGAAATGGTGACGCCCCAGCTGACATTGGGATCGGCGTGGGCAAGGCCCGCGCCGACGCTGGCCAGCAGGGACAGCAGTACAGCCGAATACAAAACCTGTTTGCGCATGATGTCCTCATTGAGTGGTAATCGAACAACGGCAAACAAAATTTACCCGCGGAAAAGCGCTGTGACTTGATGCATTACAAAAGTCAACAAAGTTGTAAGGAAGAATTGGATTGAGGAAACTTTCGTAAGTTCCCGCAAATTTCCTTCATGTAAAAGCGCACGCCAGCCCGGGCTGCGATCAGCCCGGTTGTGCATCGCTTTGGGTGTGCCTCGCCTGGATTGCGACCGCAGGCGCGGATCAGCTCAGGGTTCGATCAATCCGTGGCGCACTGCGATCAGCGCCAGTTCCGTCTGGTTGGCAACGCCGAGCTTCTGCTTCACGTTGTAGAGGTGGGTGCCGACGGTGCGCGGCGAGATGTTGAGCATCTCTGCGATCTGGTTCACCGACGAGCCCTTGGCCAGCTGGATGAAGACCCCGAACTCACGCTCGGACAGCACTTCGATCGGGCTTTTCTCGCCGTTGAATTCCTCCAGCGCCATGCGCTGCGACAGATGGCTGTCGATGTACATCCGGCCTTCATTCACCTGCCGGATCGCGTGGATCAGTTCATCCGGCGCGCTGCGCTTGGACAGGTAGCCCAGCGCGCCCGCCTTCAGCATGTAGCGCACATAGCTCGGGTCTTCATGCGAGGACAGACCGAGCACGCGCGCCATCTTGTCGCGCGCGACGATGCGGCGCGTGGCTTCGACGCCCATGGTGCCGCCCAGCGAAATATCCATCACGATCACATCCGGCTTGGCCGTTGGTATCTGCTGATAAGCGGCCTCTGCCGACTCGGCCTCGGCCACGACCCGGATGTCTTCGGTCGCTTCGAGCAGCATGCGGAATCCGAAGCGGACCACTGCATGGTCGTCGACCAGCATCACGTTGATGTTCTTTTTCATGCCTTGCTGCCTTCCAGCTTGCCTGCGTCATCTGTGCTGCCCGGGATGGGCAGCGTGACCTTCACTTCAAGACCGCCCTCTGCGCCACGACGAAACTCGACATTGCCGCCATGCGACTCGGCACGCTCCTGCATGCCGCGCACACCGTAATGCCCTTCGCGCACCAGCGTCGCGGCCCCGATGCCATTATCGGCGATCGTGAGCGTCAGCGTATCGCCTTGCATCGCAATGCCGACTTGGGCGTGGCTGGCGCCGGCGTGGCGCACCACATTCGTTACCGCTTCCTGCACGATGCGGTACGCCGCCAACTCCAGCGCGTCATCCAGCGGCGGCAGCAGGTCGGCCACCACCAGTTCGAAGCGGATCTCGGGATTCTTGGATTGGGTGTCGGTCAGCAAATCGCGCACCGCGTCCACCAGCCCCATGCCTTCCAGCTGTATCGGGCGCAGGCGCGGAATCATCCGGTGCATCGCATCCGAGGTCATGCCGGCGGTGTCGAACAGCATTTGTGCGTGGCGCTCCAGCGGGCCACCGGCCACATCCGGGTGCTGCATCATCGACTTGGCAATGCTACGGATTGCCGTCAGCGACTGCCCAAGCTCATCGTGCAGTTCACGCGCCAGCGCGGCGCGCTCTTCCTCGATACGCGCATGCAGCAGCTTGGTGAACTCGCGCTGCGCCTCCAGCCGTGCCTGCGCCTCGGCGCTGGCCTGACGGTCGAGAATACTGTCCTCAATCGCCAGGGCCATGCGGTTGAATGCGCGGCCCATCTCGCCGGCTTCCTTGCCCGGCAACGGCGGCAGCCGCACCGCGTGACTGCCCTGCTCGATCTCGTGGAGGCCGCGCTCGATCTTTTCAAGGGGCGCCAGCCAGCGACCAACGAGCCAGAAGATCAGCAGGTCAGCCAGCACGAACAGCGTCAGCTGGGTCAGCAGAATGTCGCGCAGGGTGTCCCAGCCATCGAGGATCGCGCGCGTCGAGTTGGTGGAGATCACCAGCCGCGCATCTTCCAGCTCCACGATGCGCTGCACCTGCGGCGGTGCCACCAATGTCGTGTACCAGGCCGGCGCAAAGCGGCCTGCCTTGTAGGTCGATGCGGGCGACTGGTACAGCAGCGTGCCGGCCTTGTCGAACAGTTCGATGTCATTGGCGCGAACGCGCCCTGTGGTTCGCAGAAAATGCACCATCTCCGGCAGGTCTTCACTGGAATAGAAATTCCCGATTCGGCCCAGCAGTTGCGCGGCGATACGCCCGGAGGCTTCCATCTCTTCACGCACACCGCTGCGGGTGGCGGAAATCTCGACGGCAATCAGGATCGCGAACACGATGATCGTGATTGCCGAGAACAACAGATTGATCTTGAGGCGCAGGCTCAAGCCACCGCGGCGACGGGCATCGTCGTGCGCATGATTCGCTCTGTGGGCAGGCGGAACGGCGGAGCTCTGGGTCATGGGTCTTCGGGCTGCGGAAACACGTAGGCCCCGCTGGTGTGCGGGCAGCGCATCATAGCAGCAGCGCAACACCGCACAGCAGCGCATGAGCCACCCTGATACGAACAGGGTTTTGGTTCATGAATTTACTTAGCCCCAATTACGCGAACCCCCGATGCGATTCGCAGTCGCTTGGAGGAAGATTCACTTCACCGGACGGACTACCGAACGGGCAACGTAATCCTCTAATTAATGAATCAGGAGATCACCATGGCATGGACCACCCCGGCAGCAACTGACCTGCGTTTCGGTTTCGAAATCACGATGTACATCGCAAACCGCTAATTCGTCAGTGCTGCAGCCGACCAGTCCCCTGGGTTGGCTGCGACAGACAGAATTTGAAAAGACGGCCTTCGGGCCGTCTTTTTTTGCCTAAAATATTGCAATTCAGTCAATTTTTTACGGAAAAGCCGATAGATATTACCAATCAGTTCATGAATTTTGCTATTGGGAAAGCAATTTAATGAATTTCATTATTCGCCACGGGATAGGGTTCCCTTACTCTCCATGTCTTTCAAACCGAGTAACACCCGTACACCCAAATGATGAAAACGAACAAGACCACCCTGGCCGTGATGATCGCCAGCTGCTTTGGCGCCGGCGTTGCGATGGCAGAAGAGACAAAAGATTCTGCGAAGATCCTGTCGCCGGTCGTGGTGACCGCGACCCGTACCGAGCAGGACAGCTTTGATTTGCCGATGGCAATCGACAAAGTAGAGAAAAGCGCCATCCAGGATGGGCAGCTGCGCATGACCCTGTCCGAGAGTCTGGCACGCGTGCCGGGCATCACCGCGCAAAACCG
>JACCDQ011393838.1_pt1 | contig 58008 bp, 45 predicted proteins | sample 7446031 | NCBI WGS metagenome assembly JACCDQ01 (sample SAMN15323442, study PRJNA562643) | freshwater metagenome | isolation source: river surface water | place: USA:Blue River Watershed | collected 2017-08-17
CATCGATGATCGCGGCTGCGATTGCCAATAAAGAAAAAGGTAAAGGAAAGAAGAAGAATGTGTTGCGCAGAAAGTCTACCCGGCGTAACGACGAAGAAGAAGAAGAAGAAGAAGATGAAGAAAGTATTGACGACCACGAAGAATATGACGACGAAAACGACGACAGCGAAGACGACGACAGCGAAGACCGCGACGACAGCGAAGACGAAGACAGCGAAGACGAAGACAGCGAAGACGACAGCGACGACGAAGACCACGACAGCGACGACAGCAACGACAGCGACGACAGCGAAGAAGAAGACAGCGAATACGATGAAGACGACGACGATGAAGACGACGACGAGGATGATTATTTCAGCGATGACAGCAGTGAAGCAGAAGTCGCTCGTCATAATAAGAAACAGAAAAAACTGGAACAGAGATGTGAAAAACACAACAAGAAGCTTGTCGACATCAAAGAAACAATACAGTCACTCACGTCGACGATGTCATCCAACGCATCTCTCGCAGCCAACAAGTTCATGAAGAAACAGCTTGAGGAAATGAAGCAAAAACAGCGAGATATCGAGTATCAGCTCAGGTCCGATGAAAAGAAGCGTGACAAGTTGAATGTGAATGAGTTCAAGACACTACTTCGAAAGAAGAATTCAACGAACGATCTCCGATATTTCCGCCGCCACATGACACACGACGAACAACAAAAAGTCATCGCTGACCTGAAACAAATTCATGCTGTGAGCATCATTCAAAAACCATACAGACTTTCCCTTCTGGAAACAGATATTCCTATCGCATTCAAGGCGATCGCGATGCGGAAAATCAATTCGCTTCGTCATATGGAACCAGGATGCGGTGAGTATTACAAGGTGAAGAATTGGGTGGATACCTTCATGAAGATTCCATTCAACAAGACCAAGAACCTCCCCCTTACAATCGAGGACGGTTTACAGAGGTGTAGCGAGTTCATGGAAGCGTCGAAGACCACGCTTGACCGAGCCGTATACGGCCTCAACGACGCGAAGCTCCAGATTATGCAGATGGTAGGTCAGTGGCTTTCCAACCCAGAAGCGATGGGAAGCGCAATCGCGATAAAGGGTCCGATGGGAACCGGTAAGACGTCACTCGTAAAGGAAGGTATCAGCAAAATACTCGGCCGCGACTTCGCCTTTATCGCACTCGGTGGAGCAACCGACAGCAGTTTCTTGGAGGGTCACTCCTACACATACGAAGGAAGTACATGGGGTAAGATCGTGGAAATCATTATCCAGTGCGGTTCGATGAATCCGGTCATCTACTTCGACGAACTTGACAAAATCAGCGATACAGCAAAGGGTGAAGAAATCGTCGGCATCCTCACCCATCTCACAGACACAAGTCAAAACTCACAATTCCACGACCGCTATTTTGCCGAGATCGACTTTGATTTGAGCAAGTGTCTCTTCATCTTCAGCTACAACGACGAGAGCAAAGTCAACCCGATTCTGCTTGACAGAATGTACCGGATTAATACAACTGGATACAACAAGAAAGACAAGACCCAAATCGCACAAAAATACCTCATTCCAAAGATCTGTGCGGAGGTAGGATTTCGTGAAGGTGAAATCGTGATTCCAGACCAGGTCATCGAGCACATCGTGGAGAATTATACGGAGAAGGAAGAAGGTGTCCGCAACTTGAAGCGCTGCTTAGAGGTTATACATCGTAAATTGAATCTGTATCGTCTCATCAAACCAGATACGCCTCTGTTCGAGAAAGAAATGTCGTTGAAGGTCGCGTTTCCATTCGCGGTGACAAATGAAGTCGTCGATAAGTTAGTCAAGCAAGCAACCGATGACAAGCGTGTGAACTTGAGTTTGTATTTGTAATATAATAACTTGACTGGATATAGTAAGGTACGTAATAAAAATAAATAAATAAATAAATAAATAATATAAAGATTTTTTTATGTAAAAGATAATAATTACGTTCAGTATCCTTTATAATTATGACTTCATCATCACCGATTTATGTATTTTTTAATAACTTTTGGCCAGGGTTTGTCGACAAGACCGACATTGTTGATTCAACATTTTTCACAGAGCTATTGAGTAAAACGTACAACGCGCCAATTCATGTTTCTCGTTCACCTGAGAACGCAACAATTTTGGTTGAGTCTATTTTTGGAAACAACTACTCATATATAAACTACAAAAAGTGGAGGGCAACTATTTTATTTACAGGTGAGTCTGACTATTTTAATAAAACGAATGTAGATCAATACGACTGTGTATTGGGATTTGAGGATACTCGTGATTCGTATGTGAAATGCCCTCTATTTGTCATATTTTTAATGACAAATCCAAGTATTTTGAAAGAGATTGAAACCGTAGATAGAGATATACAACGCGAAATTCCTCCTAACAACGCGACTATTATTTTATCAAACGGAACTCATGGAATAGTTAGAAATGAATTTTTCATGAAAATTAGAAATGAAATGACTGTATTCTCTGGAGGTAAATATGAAAATAACGTCGGATCAGTTGTACCTGGTAGTTATAACTCTTCTGAAATGGTTGATTTTTATAGAAGAGGTAAGTTTGCCATTACCATGGAAAATAATGATAAACCGTATTATATAACGGAGAAGCTGGTAAATGGTCTTCGAGCCGGTGTCATTCCAATCTACTGGGGTACATCACGTGTAACCGAATTCTTTAACCCTCGGCGATTTTTTCATTTATGCCCAAATCCGACAAAAGACGATATGGACCGTATGATAAATAGAATGAAATTGATGACAGATGAAAAATTTTTAGATATTATCAAAGAACCAATAATGGTTCGATCAATCGGTGATATATACGATGAGTTACTTTCTTCTGTAAAAAAAATACTTACCTGATCTTTACCTTATTTATCCGGCGGTGGTGGTGGCGGCGACGGCGTTTGTTGTTGTTGTTGTTCCGTTCCTTTTTGCGTTCACGCTTCGCATGTTGCTACGACGTTGGCTCTGCTGTTGAAGTGGCGGATGATATTGTCAACCTCGCAAATCGTTTCTTGTGTGTAGATTGCGTGTAAGAGATCTTGATCGTAGTCGTATTGGTGTATCAGGGACGCTGGGTTGTTTGTGTTACCATCGTACACGCAAATGCGGATGTTGTGCTCCGTTGTCGCAGCGACGTTTGGATTGAATACTGAGTCGTCCGGGTTTTCGGATTGAACTTCGATTCTGTAGAAATTGTGGTCCATCGGGTCTTTTTGGGTTTGGTGCCACCACGAATGAGCGCAAAATTCCAGCACTGTCAAATCGAAGCACTTTGAGATGAAGGCGCGGCATTTTTCGGCGTGATGAAGGATATCGCCGACGTTGTCTTCAGCGCTTTTTTTCACGTCAACGATGTAGTGCCTGACTGCTTTGACGATGGGTTTGACCTGTTGAAGTAGATTGCGTGAGATCGTACGATGATTTTGTTTCGTTGTTTCGATTTGTGCTTTGAGTTCTTTCACGATGGCGCTGTCTTCTGCTTCAAGAAGGAAGTCGTTGCGGTCGTCGTAAACTGAGTAGTCGTCGTCGTCGTCGTCGGTAGCCATCGTCGTCACGAAATCAAACGTCGGTGATGGAAGTCGCTGATCTTGTTGTTCTTTTTGTCTGACGAGTTTGATGATGTCGTGGATTTTGCGGATCGTGGTCTTCTTTTGTTGTTTGTTCGTGACGAGCATCTTGCGAAGGTCTTCAAGTTGGTTGAGTGCTTCGTTGAGTTTGGCTTCACTCTGGAGGAACGTGCTGAATTGCGGTAGTCCTGTGCGTTTGTAGACGAAACTGGCGTGCTCGGCGCGGCACAAATCCGCGCGTAAGGTCCATGAGGTGATTTTGGGAAATCTGAGGCCTTGGTGGTCTTGGACAATCGCCGCCGGTTGTTGAATGTCTCTCAGATATTCCTCGCGAATTTGTTGAATGACTTGATTGTTGTCGTCGATGTATTTCTTGAGGTCCTTGGCTCCGTTGATCGTAATAGTGTTCATGTTGTTCGTTCGTATCTGTGTCTGGCGCGTATATTTGATAGATACACGAAAAAGCATTTCAATTTTTTTCAGATTGTTCTACAAACCAACAATCTGAAAGTAATTTATAAAAATTTAAACACCTGAATCGGATGTTCGGTTTCCACCACGGGTATTGAGGTAGTTGATTTGTTCGGGTGTCATACAAACACAACCGGTACTAGATGAATAAGGAGCGGGGCAGCATTCTGGCTTAAACTTATTCTTCGCAAAAATAACCATTTCCCCGTTCTTAAGCGGTTCATCAGCGGAATAAGCACTACCGGTGTTATTGATTACGCCGTAACCAAATTCAGACGCGTAAGTATTCGCCTTGGTCACCCACATACAGGCAACATCGCTATTCTGGACTTCATTCACATCAGACCCCATAAGCGCCATACCTTCTCTACCGGAATTTTTAATCGGGATGGCTTCTTCACGCGGGGCAGGACCAGAAGACACGCCTTGGGTGATAATGTCCATGCCAGTTTTAAATAATTTGTCTGTATTCAAAAAACCTTCGGTATTACCAGTCATGCCGTCTTTTGATGCTTTATCGACAGTCGCTGCTGTTTCCGCAATAATAGCAGGAATAGGTCTTTGATTTTTCGTTATTTTGAGTATATCGTTGGACGCCGTTTGAACAGATTGGTTAGACCCTGGTGATCCAGCATCAGTATCTTTGCCTTGAATTCCTTCTTTAACTGGAGCATTACGACCCATCAGATAGTCGAAGAACGGATATCTACAACAACTACACAATAAATTCGCACCAATAAAAAGCGAAACTAGTACGAGTAAAATAAGTTTATAATTCATTATTCACTAGTTCAATTACAAATTATAATAAATAAATAGATTATATTATTATTCCTAAACTAATCATCTGGAGAAGGTATACGACTAGTTCTTTGGCGAGTAATTTGCCTGGATACAATACCCAATAAAATTAATGGAATCGCGATCGTCAAAAAAACCGCAATAGCGGCTATCGCGAGAGCCCATCCTACAAAAGGAATATACCAAAGAACAATAATAACAATAACCATAATAATTAAAATTATAATAACCAGTTCATAGACCGAACCAATTAGTGAATAAAATGACCATAACACTCCGACAAACGTCAATAAAAATGTCGCTAATATACCTTTTATTTTTTCGAAAAAATCAACCATCTTAATAAGCATATTTTGTACAGGAATAATGATGTTTTGAATACGATAAAATACTGTCAAAAATATATTTTTGAGAGCTTCCCTCATGCGGTTAAAAAGTAATCGAAATTTCTCAATCACCTCCAAAATATTTTTGAATATTCCAATAATCACGTTAAAAATGGCATATACCATACTCATCGGTCGGTCAAATACACTTTTCGTACTATTCGAACTACATTCCATAAAATTTTGTTTTGTATATTCCATCGGACTTACACCATCCGGTGCGTTAATCCAGCCAGCAAACGGCATGACATCAGGACGACATCTGTATTCAGGCCAGTCGCGTTTCACTTCAAGCAATTTATTCTGAATTTGAAAATAAGTGACTGCTGACATAAAAATAAAAATAACGACACATACCTTAATAATATCGATACCATAAAGACCTGAAAATGTCTTGTCGCCGTATAAGTAATTTAATCTCTCAATAATAGGCTGTTTCTTTAATTTCGCGAGTTTTTCGTCCAATTCAGAACTTCCTTGTTTCGCATAATCTTGTAAGGATGAAAACACAGATTGTCGAACCGATGATGAAATTTTATTTACTGTTTTATCGCTTACTGTTTTAGATATAACGCCTAAATCGATTAGATATTTATTTAAAGTATCAAATATAATGGCAAATATATTATTATCATCCATTCGTATATACAGATATATTTTACTTATATTTGTATATTACACTCTTCATACGACGACTCCTTCTTCTACTAAACAAAAAACGAGAGATTCTTATTCAACTGGTTTGGTAATCCATGTCCAAACATCACCATATAAATGAGAACAAATGCTGCTATCACGATAGACCTGTCTTCGGCCACAAGCGCGGATTGATTAAATAAGTACCGCATCATCATGTAGATGACAATTCCGATCATGGCGGAGTGCGCCAACATAATAGCCCCACGTTCGTACGACATTTGTTATTATTGTTATATTACTATTGTTATATTATTATTATTGTTATTGTTGTTATTGTTATGATCGTCCGAGAGATCTCACCATCTGTCCAAATATACCTCCCCATAAGCTTTTCATTACCATAAGCGCGCTTGACATCACAAACATAAGCGTGGCAAATATACCCGCTAATTTATTTACTAAATCTCTCATCGAGATGATAATCCGCTGAAAACCGATTAAAATGTTCGAAAAAACACCGAATATATTTTTGACGATATTCATAATCTTATCACGCAGGCTCCCGATAAAACCGCGAATATTTTCTGTATCTTTGACAATTTTAGTCGCGACACCTCCTACTAATGAAATAACATGATTCAGCGGCAACATAAGGTATTCCATATAGCTGCTTTGAGTAGTTTGAATACACTGCATGAAGTTGTCTCCGACATCGTGTCCGAATAGTGATGCGAATGGCATAACTGCTGGACTGCACCGGTATAATGGCCAGTTATCTTTTACTTTTTTCATACCAATCGCTAAAATATTAGAAATGTATAATCCAAGAAATACGACAATAATAATTATTGTAAAAATAATATCTGTGGATTTCATTATTTATTTACTTAGTAGTTGACGATACGAATACGTCTTCAGTTATATTACATCCATATAATATCTATGATAACCGTGCCGCCTCTCGTCGCGTAAAAACAGCTCTGCTGCTAATTAAACACCTTTCGCATTACTTTTTTGATATTATATGCAATCGTTGAAGTAAGTGAATATTCGCGTCTTTGCTTTTTTTTGAGATGACGTGTTCTATGACTAAATCTCACTTTCTTATGTCTGCTACCACCACCACCACCACCTGATTTTACATATGCGTCATTAATACTATTCGACATTGCTTGGTTATTCAACGCAGTAAGATTTGCGTTTTGGGCACCCATACACTGAGGACCCCCATTACATGGACTGCCTACCTGTGGAATCGGTATTCTATCACCTGATCCGCCTTGCTGCTGTTGACGCTCCTGATATCGACGCCCCTTGTATGTCCGAATAAATGATTTATGTTTGTATTCGCGGCTACTTCTACGTCGCTTTTGTTTTTTCATAGTGGATGTGCGATGACGACCGCCTGATAAATTATTCACTGCATTCAATTGCGATTGTTGCGCTTTGACATTTTCCATCGTAGCTTGAGGGGACGCGATATCCGAACGAACTTGAATATGCGCCGCAGCATAACTAGGAGCTTGTGGTGCTTCTTGAACTTTAATAGACATGACGGCGACGATGACGACGATGACGACGATGACGACGATGACGACGATGATTATTATATATAACAGTTATAAAATATTCGCGTTTGAATAAAGTCTAAATACTATTCGTGTAATATATACATAAATACATAACCTACTTGGATATTTACGACAACGATGAACGATGACCAGCGCATTCACCTTCAAAAATTAATTGAAGCCAACGGGACTGAAGACCACACAGAAGTGATTCGTCGCGTCAAGCACAGTTCACAAATTTACACTGACGTAACGACGATGATTAAACTGAAACACGATTATTCACGTTTAGCCAAATCAAACCCCAAACAATTTGACGCGATATGTGTTAATCGCTGCGCCTTTTTATTTACATATTACACCGATTTGTATAACCGTTTAAAGAGTGGAGAAATAGACTTAACCCTTCTCTTTAAAATGATTAAAATATTGCGAGAGATCGAGGATGGAAAGCTGGATCAGCATGAGGGGTCGTTCGAAGTTGGTAAAATTTTAAAGAGTATCTATGTGGATAGTGCTCTGAAGCGATCCGAGAATTTAGACGCAGAGCATGCTGCGAAAGAGAAACGTTCATCAGCGAAGGCGGCGAAGACCTCGCGACCGGCGATTCCAGAGAAGAAAATTAGTTGGGCCGAGTTCAAGGCCGCGCAAACGTCCGCATCCACTACGCCTTCGGAATAGGATTCATAAAGAGGATATACCCATTTAGGTAGGTTGCGAATGAAACCCATGCGATATATGGGACGAGCAAATACGCTGCTAATCGAGACACCGGATAAAACGCGCGAATATTCAGGGCGATGAACACGAGCATTCCTAAAATAACTACGAAGCTCAAGTCTGGGCGTTGAAAACGAAAGAAAATCTGGGACCACGAGAGATTTAGAACCCACGCTGCGCAATAGTAGAAGAACCCGACGGAACGAACACCGGTACTAATGGTCGTGGTAGCAGCGAGGAATACCACACCGGACGCTATGATGAGTGCGTATAATATGGTCCATGCGATGGGGAAGACCCAGCTGGGCGGGGTGAGGGGGGACTGGTTGAGAGATTTGTACCATCGGGATGACGTGGAAGACTCTGGAAGTGCGGGGGATGGATTCATTTATGTCTAATAATATATCGATATATTATTAGAATATATGCCAAGAAAAACGCGACGCGTTAGTAAAAAAAGAAAATACAAAAAACGAATAAATGTAAAAAGAACCCGCAAATATAAATTGTTACGAGGTGGACTAGGAGAAAATGATTATCAGCGTATTGGTATACATGATAAATACCGTTTCGGTAGTGGTAAACTACTCCAAGAAAAAATGGTGAACGAATTCGAAAAATACGTTTTTGGTTCAGAGATACACGCCCAAAAATGGAAAGAAATATTACAATTATGTCGTAATAAAGAAATACCATTTTACATTCTAACAAGCGGCAATAGGCTCGGTGTCATTAGAACACTTCAATTATTAGAACTCGACGATTATGTTACAGAAGTGTTATGTAATAATAAGGATGAGTTGTCGAATCCTCCGCATGTTTCACGTGATATCGAGGATGAAGGCGCACAAAGACATGAAAGTTTCCGACATATGAGTAAATATCAAATAATTCAACAAATACTTGGTGATACATGTAAACAAGGCGAAAAAGGTATTTTTATTGATAATGACGAACGAAATATGGTTGATCACGAATCATGTGGTAATGTTGAATTTATACCTGCTACTGGTGAGAACATAAATAAATATCAACCGGGTTATCAATCAACAATTTTTATGGATTACGTAACTAACATTCCACAAGATAATCCTCTTTATTACGTTTTTACATCAAACTATAAAGAACATATGTATCGTATGGAATATACAAATCTTATTGACATATCTCTATTAGACAATATAATTAAACGTCTTCAAACAAGTGAAATAACAATATTATTTGCTGATTTCGACGGAACGATGTCCCCGTGGGGTGGTGCTTTACCGTTTCAATTAAAACTTTTTTGTTTCTATTTCAATCGTAAATTTAATGTCAGCGTTACAAGAACTCTATAGCATTCTAACTATCACATAATCAACATATTATAATAAAAGTATAATTAGTATATATACATGTGAATAATTATGAGTCAAATAAATCCAGAATGTGATAGAATTAATAAATTATCAAAAGGTGCCCCTCCACATATAGTGTTAGGTATACCTGAAGGTTCAGATGAAAATTTAAAAAATAATGCGTATAGAAAATTGGCATTATTTTGCCATCCAGACCGCCCTAATAATACTGACAAAGAATTATTCACACATATATTTCAAAGAATTACAGCTGCGAATGAAGCCTTTACAGGTTATAAACCACGTGATAATAAACAAGAAGGATCCACCGTTGTATCAAAAGCAAACACAACGTTAGACGAAAATAGAAGACATTTCGGAATGATGGAGCCAGATGTTACACAACATGTAAAAATGCTAAAATTATGGCTAGAATATTTAGTAGACAAAGAATTGTATTTTGATACAAAAAATCTTTCTTTTGATGATATAAATACATATTTGAACGAGGTTACCCTTTCATCTAGTCAGTACATAAATAATAAAGATATACGTTCACTTGTCAATAAATTATACGCATCAGGAATATGGAATTTGTTATATAATGATCGCGTTCTACTAACCGAAGATGAGCAACTATGGATTGTATCTAAATTAGCCGATTATATTCAAAACGGCCGCAGCGTTTTACACTCAGCCGAATATGAACAAATTATAATGAGTGATATCCTCAAAGACCGTTTACTATCTGAAAAAGTAACAGAAACAAAACGATATAAATGGATTATTGAATATAAACAATTTAATATAAAGAAAAAGGAAAAGGATATTAAAAAACAAAAATTGGCTGATAATAAGGGGGAATTGCGAATCGAAACGTTAAAAACGATGGTTAATACAGTTAAAAAAAATAAAAACCAGAAAAATGTTAATTCGTTGAACGAATTTATAAGACAAGATATTGAAGGTATTTTTGACTTTCTACCAAAAGAAAAACAAATCGAAATCGAAAGTTTAATTCAGCAAGTAAATACACAATCAAGTGGTGGGTATTCAGTAGGTTCACGCCGAAAACAACCAACCCGTCGTTTGCGTAAAACACAATATCGTCGTAAAAAGAATACCCGCAAATCAAAGAAACCCAAACAAGTATAAAATTGAATGCGTATTTTGTATATCTTACTACAACATACGCAACTGTAATGCCACCCAAGTTCAAAATCAAGTCTAGTGCTACTACCGCTTCGCGAGCGACCACCGCACCTCGTCCCGTTTCCGCCGCCTCGGCTCACAACAAAAGTCGTTCGCTCATCATCGTCGAATCCCCCGCCAAGTGTCAGAAAATCGAGACTTACCTCGGCAAAGATAAATACATGTGTATCGCCAGTTTTGGGCATATCCGAGAGATCGCCGACGGTCTGAAATCGATTGACGTGGACCGAGATTTCGCCATAAAATTCGCGATTATGTCATCGAAGTACGCCCAAGTCGCGAAACTCCGCACCGCCATCGCAGACGCCGCCGAGGTCATCCTCGCCACTGACGACGACCGTGAAGGCGAGGCCATCGCCTGGCATCTCTGTCAAGTCTTCAATCTCTCAGTGGAAACAACCAAAAGGATTATATTCCATGAAATAACGGAGCCCGCGCTCAAGGCCGCCGTTGCCGCCCCCCGTACTATTAATATGTCTCTCGTACTCGCACAGCAGGCACGTCAGGTGCTCGACCTCATCGTTGGTTATAAAATCTCTCCAGTTTTATGGACCTATGTCGCACATACAAATCTCTCGGCAGGGCGTTGTCAGACTCCTGCGTTGCGTCTCATCTACGATAATTACAAAGAAATCGAAACATCAACCGCCGTGCTTGTATATACAGTTTCTGGTATCTTCACAAAGTACAATCTTACATTCCATCTCTCGAGAGAAATAGAATCATCCGGGGATTCTTCCGCCAAATGTCTCGAAATATTCATTCAAGAGACTTCAAAGGCGCCAGATTCGGGGTTTCGTGCGACCGTAGGCGGTAGTGGTAGCGGCACCCCTGCGAAAAAAGTAACAAAGGCGCCGCCATCACCTTATTCTACAAGTACGCTTCAGCAGGCAGCAAGTAATGAGCTTCATCTCTCACCAAAAGACACCATGTCCGTTGCGCAGAAATTATATGAGCAAGGGTATATTACATATATGAGAACAGATAGTAAAGTATATTCTGCGGAATTCGTCACGAAGGCGTGCGATTATATTCGGATACGGTTCGCGGGTGCGGGTGATGAACTCATCGGAAATCTCTCGTCTGTTTCTTCGTCTTCGAAGGGTTCAAAGGACGTCGCCGCCGCGGCACATGAAGCCATCCGTCCCACAGATATCTCTCGAACTTTACTTCCCCAATCTTGTCATCCGAGAGAACACCGACTGTATTCGTTGATTCATCGAAATACGCTCGAGAGTTTAATGGCGCCAGCCGTATGTCAAACCATTACAATGGCGATCACGTCGCCTGTCGCAGTATCCGGTCAGTCGTGCGAATACCGATACACCGCCGAACAGGTGATAAAACCAGGGTGGAAACTCGTCGCAGGAGGGTATGACACCGAGGCGAAAGAGTATACGTATTTCGCGTCTCTCGCGTCCGCCGCCGCCGCCACCACCTCACCCGTGATGCCCTTCAAGCGTATCATGACCAAATGCTCTTTGCGAAACACGAAATCACATTATACCGAGTCAGGGTTAGTACAACTACTAGAAAAAATGGGGATCGGTCGTCCATCAACCTTTTCCTCCTTGATCGATAAAATCCAAGAACGCGGGTATGTGAAACTCAAAGACGTCCCTGGGAAGCCTGTCGAGTGCCGCGAGTTCATGATTTCAGAAACCAAATCTATAGAATCAAAAACAGAAGTTCGAGAGATTGGAGGCGAGTCACGCAAACTCGTTATTCAACCTCTCGGAATCATCGTGATTGAGTTCCTCCTCGCGCATTTCGCCCCATTATTCGAGTACGAATTCACGAAGAATATGGAGAACCAGCTCGATGAAATCGCGACCGATGGAATGGTATGGCATGAACTCTGTTATAAATGCTGGTTTGATGTGTCCGCGCAATTAAGGGAACTTAAAGAGCGAGGGGTCATCAAAGAAGAAATTCAAATCGATGACAGGCATTCGTATATTATGGGGAAAAATGGACCGGTGATTCGGTGTCGTGTCTTGGACGCGGATTCGGACAGCGGAGACTCATCGGGCGCGGACACGGACGCGGACGCGGACACGGACGACGCAAGCGTCGGGCGGATCCCTAAATCTGCGGAAAAGAAACCGAAATTCATATTTAAAAGTGTGCGGCCCAACCTAGAATATGCGAAAATACAGCGCGGGGAGTATTCTCTCGCGTATATGCTTGGCGAAGCCGGCGGATCCGACGGAGTTGAATCTTCATCAGCCCCCGCACCTACACCTGTCTCTATCGCTGGCGGTGGACGCCTTATGGGTCAATATCAAGGACAAGATATTATTATTAAAAGCGGGAAATATGGTGCGTATATCGTATGGGGAAGCATGAATCTCTCGTTACGTCCGTTACTGCAACAAGGTGGGGGTGCTCCGACTATTGCGGCGACGGGTGGCAAATACGCCCACAAATCAAAAACGACGACAAATCAAAAATCCGAGTTTGATTTGACATTAGAAGACGTAATAAAGTTTATTGAGAGAAATAGTGCGCCGGTGGTGGTGGTCGTCGCCGAAGACGGAGACGGAGAATCTTCCACGGCGGTGTCTGCATCAACGACGCCTTACCAAGGCCAAATATTACGCACGATTGACGAAAATACGACAATAAGATATGGAAGATATGGGCCGTATATCTTTCATAAAACACAGAAAATGACGAAACCGGCGTTCATCCCACTAAAAGGATTCGCGGAAAAACATGGGAATTATATCACGTGCGACGTGGCGAAGATACAAGAGTGGATTGCCGCTGATGCGGCTGCGCCGCCTAAACCAAAACCGAAGTTCGGGTTCTTCAAGAAGAAGTAATAGTTCCTTACTATTTACCTACGGCGGGTGCTGCGGGACTTGGATGAACGACGACGACGACGGGCGGTGGGGCGCTTTTTGGAAGATTTGGTACGACGGCCACCTGATGATATTGGCTTGGGGGTCTTTGCCAGTTCTAACAGGTCATTATACTCCTTAACCTCCTCCTCCGTGGGGGGGGCGGTGTAGACATCAGTATTTGTAAATAGTGGACGAAGATTTAGATATCGTTCATAATCTTTACTAGATAAATTATTCTTGGGGTCGGGTCTATTAAAGCTCATTCTTATATACATACTACATACATTTTATTTTCATCCAACCCCCACTACAGAAAATAATCCCAAACGCGTTGTATCCCCTCTTCCAGTCCAACCGCACATCGAAACCCGAACAATTCCTCTGCTTTCGTAATCACCGGTCGGCGACACATCGGGTCGTCCTGGGTTCTTGGCAGGTATTTCACCGCGAATGCGGCACCGTCATCGTCGCCATCCTCACCCCCCCGCCGTCCCAACGCCTTCCTAAACACCTCCACGAGCTCATTCATCGTGAATTCGCATCTAGGGTTGCCGATATTCACAGGACCGACATCGCCGACACTCGTCTCCGCCGCACCCATAAACGCCACTAACGCACGCACCGTATCGTCTACGTAGCAAAACGACCTAGTCTGCGTCCCATCCCCATAAATCGTAATCGCCTCACCGCGCTTAATCTGCCGAATAAAGTTCGTTATGACACGCCCGTCGTCCAGGTCCATTCGCGGGCCGTATGTATTGAATAACCGCGCGATCTTCAGGTCTAAATCCGGGAATCGTTTCTGGTATTCGTATACCAACGTCTCCGCCACACGCTTTCCTTCATCATAACATGACCGCTCCCCTACTGTATTCACGTTACCATAATATGTCTCGGGTTGAGGGTGAACAAGGGGGTCGCCGTAGACCTCGCTCGTAGATGTGAACATCATTTTACAATTGTATAATACACAGTAATCAAGAACGCGTTGGGTGCCGTTGATAGACGTCAAGAGGGTCTCCATCGGGTATTTTTTATACTTCTCAGGTGACGCGATAGAAGCAAGATGGTAGATTTCGTCTACATGTTCGCCGAATAATTCTGGACATACAGGTTTCGTTATGTCATAATCAATAAATGAAAAACGTGACTTCATGTTCTCACTATCTTTGTATATCTCTCGTAAATTGTCGAGAGACCCGGTAATGAGATTATCCACGCAAATGACGCGATTCTCTGGGCTTTGCGCAAGAAGGTATACGCAAAGGTTAGAGCCGATGAAACCAGCACCGCCAGTTACAACGATGGTTTTTGCCATAATAGAATGGAATAGAATGAAATAGAATGGAATGTATTTACATAATAATTGTATTTATTATCTAAATAATGTATAACCGATATCCGCATATTACAATAAAACCGATGGAAAATATCGCCGGGCCAAATGACCTCGTCCCGTCATTCAAGATTTTCTCGATGCTCATTATCATCACCATCGTCATCAAAATTATTTTTCAATACAGTTATAACGAAAATGCCGCTCCATCATTTAGCGATGTAAATAGTATTACAGATGTATCTCTCATCAAAGATGAAATCAAAAAGAAAGATTCGTCCAACATGGCGAAAGAAATTACTGTTTATTTCAAGTCGTATATATTCTACTACCTCACATTACTATGGACTGTATGTTTAATGATCACAATCGTCTCCATCACCTTCAATAAATATAATCCAGATAAACCAGGATGTATCATGAGAATGAGCTTATTAAATATAGTACCGATCACGTTGTTTATGCTTATATTAGGATGGATCATTTATCAGAATACCGTTTATTATAATAAGATCAATTCGGGACATGTGGCCGAAACGTATGTGACATTTGACACCGCAGTAAACATTCTTCTTCTTATTCAAGCTGGTATAATGTATGCGTATATCAATCAACAGATGCTTTGTTCGTCGGAGATGGGACAGTATAGCGAGGCTATGTCGAAGTATGGGCCTTATATTGCCGGATTTATAGCACTTCTTGCGGGGGGGTGTATGGCTCTCAACGAAATCATTTTGCGATTCTTTACAACGGATGGGTAATTTTATTGGTAGAAACCCCCGATTCCGAAATGGGAAACATCCTGTGTAGATCTCAAGGTACTATCACCCTGTATCGGAGCCGGAATCGGCAAGGTTTTGGTATGTAAAACCCAAGGTACTATCACCCTGTATCGGAGCCGGAATCGGCAAGGTTTTGGTGATGCGCAAAGGGCCGGGCTTCCCCGGCGTTGGAGCATCACCAAAAATACTAGATAAACTTATACGTCAACCCACATCCTTCTTCATTCTCCCATACACCTGATATTTTTATAATGAAATGATGGAATCGCGGTTTCTCATTATACTGAAAATCATTTTTCCATACACTAATTATTCCACCGCGTAATTGTTGTATGATATCCATCGATTTAGTCTTCTGATCCGACGGCGACTGTGTAGCGGAATGTTCAATACGCAACCATTTATCTAATATATCACTTTCTATTCTCTGAAAAATAGAGACTATCGCCTGATTATATTCATGACTCGGGTCAAATAAGCAATTGTATATATTGCTGTTGAAATTTTGCTCGATCTGTCGGACAAATAACTCAAACTGAATATAAACCCCGTTCATTATAAAATCGGAGGTAGAGTATGTTATACGATTAAACGTACTGTTTGGAATATGAGTATTCGGTTTTTTTTCAGTAAAATATAACTGCGTTCCTTTATAATCGTTAGGGGTTATCACGACGTTCATATTTGATATTGTATTATATTCGGCGTACGCTTACACAAGATATAAATATCGGTTTAAGCAAAAATAATAATAATAATGTATCCGGGTATTTATATACGATGAAATACCGTATCACGAATTATACGCGTAAAATGGCAGATAAAATTGGAGTAACTGTAAAACCATCAACGAATCCAGAGAAAAAAATCGACGTCTTTCGCAAATCGCGCAAAATAGCGAGTGTAGGCGCGGCAGGTATGAACGATTTCCCCACATATATTCGCACTCGGGGTATGGCTTTCGCGAAAACTCGCCGCCGTCTCTACAAGATGCGTCACGAGAGAGACCGTCACGTCAAATGGAGTAATGGATGGTTGGCTGATAAATTACTGTGGTAACAGCGCAGAACGCGTATTTTTGATGTATACAAAAAACAGGTATAAATCAAGAACACAAATACATATACACTCTATATTCAACGTGCATATTATGAAATTTTTTGAATCACACTTTACCGAATATGTCAATAAAGTAGACGAATATTCACTACATCCCAATATAAAAAAGACATTTTCGTCATTTCCAAGCGATGTTCAAACACTACCAAGTATGATAATGTATGGTCCAAGTGGCGTCGGAAAGTACAGTCACGCACTCTATATGATATCGCGTTACAGTCCTTCTCATCTCAAATACGAAAAACGTATTGCGGTCGCATACAATAAAGAGACGTTTTTCTTGAAAATCAGCGACTGTCATTTTGAAGTGGATATGTCTCTCCTCGGGTGTAATTCCAAGCACTTATGGAATGAAATTTATAATCAAATTCAAGATATTGTCAGTTCTAGACCGCAAACTGCCGCGTTCGTCATATGTAAAAATTTCCATAAAATACATAGCGAATTACTGGAAACATTTTATAGTTATATGTTGTCGTCCGAACATGTATATCTCAAATTCATCATTCTCTCGGATCACATAAGTTTCATTCCAGACAATATACTTCATAGGTGTAAATTGATTTCATTCAAGCGTCCCACGTATACAGCCTACAATAAATGTCTGAAACCGGCGACGACGGTAATAAGCGGTGCGTCATCCGAGTTTATCAACGAAACGTCGGTTAAACTCACTAGTAAATTTCCTCTTGAAACAATAACAAATATTAAGGCCTTGAAATCGAATATAACTGAACTCACCGAACCACATGAAAATATATGCAATTATATTGTAGGTATTATTACATCTCCGGCGAATGAATTAAAGTACGATGCGCTGAGAGAATGTATGTATGATCTTCTTACATACGATATTAATATTCAAGAATGTGTATGGTTCATTCTGCGTCGTTTAATACATGAGGGATTATTATTACCGGAAATGATGAATGACATTATGATACAGACATATATATTTTTACAGTATTTCAATAATAATTACCGCCCGATATATCATTTAGAGAATTTTGTCTTATTATTAGTATGTAAGATACACGGATACACGCATAAAATACCCGATGCCGATACCTAATTTGTATCCAGAAAGCATAAAAATATCACTTTATATTCTCGGGTTTTCAGAAAATACACCGCCGTCATCTCTCAAAGAATTGAATAAACGCTATCGTTTACTGGCATTAAAACATCATCCGGATAAAGCGTCGATCGATGACCCCGACGCCACCGAACGCTTCAAGGATATCAACGACGCACATAAACGCCTTAAAGAGTATTTTTATAGTAGTTCTGGATATGGATATCACAACAATAACGGTATTGATTCCGATTACAATAACAATGACGACCTAGACTATAATTCTGGGTATGACAATATACTCCAAATGTTCATCAAATCAATTATTGTAAAAATGAGGTCATCGACTGGACCGGCAGCTAGCACCGCCACATCGGACGCCATACATACTATCATTCAAATGATATTAAATAAAGGAACGCAATCCGCAGTATTATTATTTCGAAATATGAATAAACAGGCGTCAATGACGTTGTATGACATTCTCTCGACGAATCAGGAGTTATTTGGAATCTCTCGAGAGATGATGGATGAACTTACAGAAATAATAGAATCGAAAACACGCGATGATATTGTCATTCACTTGAACCCATCTTTATTGGACATGTTATTGGATCGAGTTTATATTCTTCATGAATGCGGGCAAACCTATTATATTCCGTTATGGCATAGCGAGCTTCATTTCAATCAACATCAGCCGAATGAAGGCAAAACTAGCGATATTATAGTTATGTGCGAGCCGGAAATGCCCGATAATGTTTCAATTGATGAATACAATAACATATATATACACGTTGATGTAAGTATTTCTGAATTATTCACAAAGCAGATGATCCCTGTAATCATCAATGATGAATTGAAAACCCATGGATTTATTTACGAATTACATGCGCGCGATGTATGTTTACAATCCACAGATATAGTAAAACAGCGCGTATTATTACGAGGTGCGAGTAAAGGGATTGCGGTTTGTACTACAAGTACGAGTGATATCTACAAAGTTGGAACCAGAGCCAACGTATATGCGAATATTCATTTAACTCTATAAAATTGATATCAATAGAATGTAATTATGATATACATATCGTAATTACACTCGTTGTCAATGACACAGTCCGCAGCGTCTTTCGAATTTTCCGAATTATCCAAGAAACTCACAAAATCATTATCGACGGAAGACAAGAAAATTGGCGGGATATTCTTTACACCTCCCGCATGCGTTATGGATATTATAAAACGCCTTCGCGCCTTCGAGCAGATTCATAATCGCTCATTCGATACAATTCTTGAACCGTCATGTGGTTCGGGTGAATTTATATCTGCGTTAGTGCGTGAATACCCACATGCGAATATTACCGGTATTGAGTATAACGGTTACATATACAATCAAGTTTCGCAGCATTTCTCGTCGGTCAAAAATGCCAAGATCCACCACTGCGACTTCTTAACATACAACCCCGCGCCGGATGCGGATGCGGATGCTTCTAACGTATCACCCACTCCCGACCTGATTATAGGCAATCCGCCATATTATGTGATGAAAAAGGACGAAGTGTCATCTGAATATTACCCGTTCTTTGATGGACGGCCCAATATATTTATCCTCTTCATTATCAAATCCGTGAAGTTGTTACGTGACGACGGGGTTTTGTGCTTCGTATTACCGTCGAGTTTTATGAATTCTCAGTATTATGATAAGACTCGGAAATATATTGTGCGTCATTTCACAATTCTTCATATTGCGAAATGCGATAGTGGTGGGTATCTGGAAACACAACAAGAGACATTTGTGCTTATGATACAAAAGCGGCCACCGCTAGTGACATCGAATGAGCATGATACCGCCGCCATCACTAGCGGTGACTGTGGCGGCGGCGTATTTGAGAAATCAGGCGCAACAATATTTACATTTAACCGAGATCGTCTTGCGGATTTATACGCCGGATCACAATCATTATATGAACTTGGATTCAAGGTTAATATCGGAACAGTCGTATGGAATCAGTGTAAAAAGATACTTACAAACGACAGCACAAAAACACTTCTCATCTATAGTTCGAATATTGAAGATGGGAAGTTTGTTCATAAAACATACAAAAACACGGAAAAAAAAGCGTTTATCGACAAACCTGGCGGGGGCGGCAGCAGCGAACCTATGATTGTAATAAATCGTGGTTATGGTGTTGGCGAATATAAATTCGATTACTGTCTCATTACACCTGAGTCTGTATCTTCGAACGAATATCTTATAGAAAATCATCTGATTTGTATTACTCGCGCCACCGCCAACTCGACATCATCAATCGCCGAATTTCAACGTATCATTCGTTCATTCCAAGACCCTCGAACACAAGAATTTATAGAGTGTTATTGTGCCAACAGCGCGATGAACGCAACCGAACTGAATCACATGTTACCAATATATTATGATATTTGAAAGGCGGGAAATGCGATTCCGTTTCCATTTTTCCAGCGGAGAAGAACATGAATTTTTTTACCGGATTCTGTAGCACATTCATATCGAGATTTTTCCGGATTTTTGATACACGAAACAATAGTATAATCCGCTGGATTTACGCGCTGAAGGGTGATACTGGGGGTGAAAGAAGAGCCGCTGGCCGCTTGGAATAGCATATATGTTTTTCCGTCTTGTGATTCGCGAAGATATTCGGACAATTTAACGATGTCAAGGTCATGAAGAGTGATGAATTCGCGAATACTTTCACTAGACAGTTTCTTACATGTGTCGTAAAACGCAATATCATTCGCGTCATTTGTGAATTGACTACTTACAGAGCATCCGGCGTAATATTTGTCTTGAAGGTGTTTAACACACGCGGGTGCGTTATTGTGAATTTGTTTCAACCATTCTGTGCGGTCTGGTAGTGTTGTATTCGTCGCGTTAGCACTGTTGTCACCGACCGCCGCCATAGAAGCAATAATCGGCATAAATTTGTCGTAAAAGTATTCTTCATACGACCCCGACAAATATTGACTAGGTTTCATCGGAGACACAAACTGTGGAGTATCTGATACTTTCGCAGCGTTGAATTTGAATTCTACGTGATGATTTGTTGAAACACCTTCGTTGTTTGTGAATACGATTGTGAAATCGTAATTGTGACCGCGTCCCGCAGCAGGAATACATTCCACTTGTGAATACACGCCCTCCGTACCCGTAGAAGAACACGAGCATTTTTTGAGAAACTCGACCACCGCGTATTTCAAATTGCGCCATCTCTCGGTGAGATAATATGTGGGTGGAACGCGATTGTTGATAATAGCCGAGATGATTGCTTCCCGCATTTTGTTATTTTTGTCATTTTGACTCCTTTCTGTCTTCGTGGAATCATGTGTGAATACGAATGAACTTACCACCGAAATCCTCTGCCCTAAATACACGAACGGTAGTAATAAAACCGACCGTCCGGTAATACCGCCAGCCTTGAGTATATGCCCGATCATAGACTATTTGAACTATGGAGACTGATGTATGAATGTAGTTTGTATAGTATTAGTATTTCAATTTTTTTACAAATACGTAAAAAAAATGATATCACCTGTATTCATAATGTGAGATTTATATAGGTAACACAACACAAAACGCGATCGTATTACACGACATACCTGTGTATTTTATTTTGTCGACTTTGTATTCTATTCTATTCTAATTCTATTCTAATTCTATTTTGTGGTTTAGACCTTACGAACGATCTTCTTCTTGGAAGCCGCATCACCACCAGAAGCAGAAGCAGCGGCAATCGGAGTTGGCTTGACAACAGAAGGAGCAGCAGATGCGGGTGCGGGTGCGGGTTCATCATCATCCTCGATGATTGCGCTCACGTTGTCGTGATCATGTTCACCACCATCCCCGTCACCATCGACATCAGTCGGCACAACCTGTGAGACGATCTTCGTCTTGTCTTCGTCATCAAGCTTGATGTGACACTTACCCTTCAGCGACATCTTAGGCTTGACAATCGCCTGAAACAACTTCCAAGTGACACCGAACTTTCCGTTAGCAAACCATATACCACCACACTGAATCGACACGGCGATATGGCTACCCTTCGCGATCAAGTCTTGAGGAGACAACGAAGGGTTCATCGGGTCAGGAAATACGGGACGCATGTCAACATCATAAAGCTCAAGCTCTTTCCAAGCACCGTCCCAGAAGGGCAACTTTACCTTAATCGTTGGAGCACGAGTAGTGTCAGCTTCAAGCGTATCCTTATTCTTGGGATACTTGAGAATCGGCGTCCAGAGTGCGTCCACCGCGTCAGCTGTCATCTTGGGTTTGCTGAACCACTCCTTCGAATTTGAGATTGCGTCCTCTTTGATTTTCTTCTCGAAAGCCGTAATATTTTCAAGAAACTTCTTTGTAGCAGGAGTCTCGAACCCCTCATTTGGAAACTGGAGTGCTAGATCATAGCTGACCTTACCACTCTTGTCGTCGGTGAATGACTGAACGCCCCACGTCAACATAAGAGGGGATGACAGATTGAGAACTGTACTAGTCTTTGAATTCACGATACCGACACTACGTCCACCCACGGAGTTCACCTTGGGTTTTGTATATTTCATGTCAGAAGCAGGATTGAATGAAGCGCCGGGGATAACCATTTCAGAAGCCATTTTTGTAATGAGTAAGTAAGAGCGGGGTAAAACGAACGATACGATACGTTGAACGATGATGTATATATTCTACATGAATGTTTAAATCAATTTTTTGTTGTAGATAGGAATTGAAATGCTAAATTGACGCCGCTCGATATCGACGTAAGACTGGACTGTAGGTTGGACTGTAGGTTGGACTGTAGGTTGGACTGTAGGTTGGAATTGACGGGGATTGATATTATTACATTCTCCGTCAATATATACTCTTGCTCACTCGTTACGTCGCTTCCGCGACTTCTCTCGTTCGCTGCTTCGCCGGTCAAGTCTTACGGCGGCGGGGGGGGTGGTGCTGTAATCTCCCCGTTACACTCACACTTACACTATTCCCGCTGATATTGAGCGGCGTCAGCGCGAAGGTTGCGTAATCTCGGGGACGGCTCCGCCGTGGAGCGATGTAGCAGCCGAGCAACTAGCACCGCTTTTTATCAAAAATAGAAACAACCGCTTTGATCAACATATCGAACTCTTCACGTTGTGCTACAGAGAGATTAAGTGTAGCCCTCATCTTTGAGAGAATATCCTGAAGACGCACACGCTCTCTCTCAAGATCAGCTGTCTTCTGTACCTGAATCTTATATTCATTCGCGAGAGAATTAAGACGTCTGAACTCGGATGAATATTCGATGTTTTCCTTTTGAATCAGGTTCTTATATTTATTATAATGATTAATAAAAGCAGTAGCGACGTATCCAGAGATATTATGAGTATTAAAATGAATACCGGTAAGAAGCCGAACCATTTCATCCTTGTATTCATCCTTCACTATTTTGTTATCAACAACGGTCTTAACTGACTGAATATGAGCCGCAAGTTCGCTGAGTGATTTTAAGAAAGCTGGACGCATCGAGTCGAGAGATTGAAGATAATTCGTATCTGCGATAAGTTTCTTGTAATGTTTCTGGATGGTAATGTTGAGATTTTCGGTTTCATCGTATAATTTTTTCATGGCAGCGCGTGCTGATTCAAGGCGAATCTGTTCATTTTGAAGAGTCACACTCACGCCGTTGAAATTATTACGGTTTTCGGTTTCAACTTTCAATTGCTCATCGCTCGTTTCCTTCATCAACGATAAAAGCTTTTCCTGAAATTTAGTGAGCTTAATGTTGGACTTAGAATTAGCACTGATGATCTCGTCAATTACTGATTGTTTGGTAGCGGCGACGACGACCGGGGCAGGAGCAGCCTTAGGAGCCGCGACCGGGACAGGAGCAGGAGCAGCCTTAGGAGCAGCGACCGCCACCGGAACAGGAGCAGGAGCAGCCTTAGGAGCCGCGACCGGGACAGGAGCAGGAGCAGCCTTAGGAACAGCGACCGGGACAGGAGCAGCCTTAGGAGCCGCGACCGGGGCGGGAGTCATGAAATATCGACAAAATACACGATTGTGATTGTTATTATCACTTGTCCATAACCACTCTGCGTCGGCAGGAATATTTGGGCGCGGTCCTCCGCCAACAGAACGCCAAATATTATTGTCCGAATTTCTTCCATAACTAACAGGCTTACTCCACGATGAGTCATCAAAATTATTCAAGGTCCATCCTTTGCTTTCCTTAGTAGAACAACGCCAATCAGAAGGCTTAGTCGGCTTTCCACCGAAAACACCAATAAATGCGGCAGGGCCACCTTGGTCAACACCATCGATAGCAATAACATCACCTGGCTTAATAATAGGAGAAAAATTATACGTAGTGGTCCAGCTTGTACCGCGACCGACCTTATTTCCGTTGACATACATATCAAATTCGTTATCGCAAGTAAAATAAATAGAAGTTGGTACCGGCGTAGGAGGAGAAGGAGGAGGTACTGACTTTACAACAAGAACTGGGGCAACTACAACGGGCGCCGGAGCAGGGGTCGGCTTCGGGGTCGGCTTCGGAGTAGGCTTCGGCGTGGGCTTCGGCGCGGGCTTCGGCGCAGTATATCGAATAACAATAACCGGCTTCGGCGCGGGCTTCGGTGTCGGCTTCGGTGTCGGCTTCGGTGTCGGCTTCGGCGTGGGAGGAATATATTTAATAACGGGAGCAGGCTTAGGTGCTGGCTTGGGTGCTGGCTTGGGTGCTGGCGTGGGAGCTGGCTTGGGAGCAGGTTTAGGTGGAACAAAAATCCTACGAATAACCTTCGGTAAAGACCGGAGTAATCTTCGTCCAGATAGTTGATTATCGTCATCAGTTTCTACAATAGGCTCAATAGGCTGCAGCAATAGATTCTCGTTGTTTGTTCCAGCATATGACGTCTCATCGGTTAGTTGAACGTCGGATGTATTGGGAACTTCAAGTATCGTAACACCAGCTACGAGAGATACTGACAGAATACAAAAAAGAACCGACGATGTAATACGCATGAAATAGCAGTTATACTATAGATTAATAAAATATCTTTATGTCTGTGATTGTTATAATCTAAAACGTAATAAACATTATGTAATAATAATATATATTTATAATGTCATCAGCAATCGCGAGTCACCTGCCGAATATAAATAATAGACAAGAAACACAAAAATTATATTCACTATTACTACCTTATAGTTTATATGATAACCCAAATAAACAATATTATCGAAAGGTAAAACTAAAACGACAACAATCATCTGAATTAATTATTATTTCTCCTTACATGAATGTAACTATCGGCAATTATTCCGACAATAACAATAACAATAATACTGGCATAAAAACACGTAAAAAAATGAAAATCACGTCATCATCGGCGACACTCAACGATGGTGGTGAACCCGAATCGCCTAAACATAACGCACAAGAAGATGATAACGCAACAAATCTCATTATATTAAAACCGATTGAATACGAAAAAGTAAAAAATTCAAAATATAGTCTTGTCGAATTACGGGCGTTATGTGGACATTACAATATCAAAAAATCCGGAACAAAACCCGATTTGATCCAACGAATCTATACATTTTTAAAACATACATATTTTGTTGTAATAATACAGCGTAATTTCAAGACATTTTTATCGAATAAATATCGAAAATTATGCGGCCCTGGATACCTACATACATCAAAATGTGTAAATGATACAGACTTCTATACATTTGATAGGATATCAAGTATAAAACCGATGGAATTATTCACTTATCTTGATAGTGATAATAAAATATACGGGTTTCATATAGCATCTATATTTCATCTTATTATTACTTCATATCCAACAATCACAAACCCGTATAATCGAAATGTTATTTCTTCAAATGTCATAAAAAACGTATATGAAAAACTGATCTACGGGTCATTAATAGGATTTCGCGTATCAGTAAAATTGGACGATGAAGACGACGATACAATTAATGATAATCAATCGGGATATACGAATGTATCAGGCGGTGGTTCCGTGATAACGCGAGAGAAACAGGAAGAATTATTTATCGTGGATTTATTCCAACATATTAATACACTTGGTAATTACTCGGATTCGGATTGGTTTATCGTGTTACAGCGAGATGATCTCATAAGGTTTATTCGAAATATTCATGACATTTGGTATTATCGAGCCAACTTATCTCAAGAAATGAAGGAACGTATATGCCCCCCTCATGGAAATCCGTTTCTTTTACATAATTCACATATAAATATGAACGTGATATCATTACTGACATATGCCGAAATTCGAACAATATGCGTTTCTGTAATCGACCGTATATCCCGTCGCGGGACTTCTAGAGAAGATCAGTGTCTTGGTGCGTTTTATATATTAGCGACCCTTACAATCGTAAATCAAGATGCACGTAATGCGCTGCCATGGTTGTACGAAGCTGTTGTATGATAGTAATTCACCCTGAATATGCTGCTAAAACAACTTAAAAGAACCTCACTTATATGTGTATAACCGATACAAATGGTCAAGTCTGCTTCTTCTTCTTCTGCTGCCTCCGTCGCACCCTCTACTCCTGCCGCTGCTGCTGCTCCTGCCGCTCCCGCCGCTGCTAAGGCCGCCAAGGCTCCTTCTGCCCCTAAGGCCGCCAAGCCCGCTGTTGAGCCTGCTCCTGTTGCCGTCGCTTCAACTGTCGTCGTTGACAACGTCGATACTCCTACTGCTGTCGCCGATGTCGATGGTTCTGTTAGCACCGCTCTTTATGGTAGCGTTCTCACTAAGCTTCAGAGCGCCCAGGCGGTTCTTGCCTCTATCCGTTCAGAGGTGAATGAGCTGAAGCGCCAGCATGCTCGTGAGCTTCGTGCCGCGAATAAGGCCAATAAGCGTCGCAAGACCAACGTCAATCGCGCGCCTTCTGGTTTTGTGAAGCCTACTCTGATCTCCAACGAGTTGGCTGCTTTCTTGGGAAAGCCCGAGGGTAGCGTTCTGGCCCGCACCGAGGTGACTCGTGAGGTTAACGCATACATCCGCAGTCAGAATCTCCAGGATAAGGAGAACGGCCGTAAGATCAACCCTGACGCCAAGCTTCTCAAGTTGTTGAAGTTGAAGAAGGGTGAGGAGCTTACTTACTTCAATCTTCAGAAGTACATGGCAGCTCATTTTGCCAAGTCTGTTCCCTCTGGCGGCGCCGCAGCTGCTGTGAAGGCTTAAAATAGTAAAAAATATACTAAAATGAAAATAATAACGGTTGGTTATATTTTCATTTATTCATTATATCTATATAATTCAAATACTTATTTCGGTCGAGGTATCTTCTTACTCTTACTCTTACTGAATGATGTATGCAACTCGTGGAATGATGATACATTTACACCATAAACTTGATTCCCGATGAAATTCGCATGTTTGTCAGGGCTTTGTTCGATTCCATATACCGGTGACGAACTAAGCGAACCATTTTCGGATGAAAGCGAACGAATAATCACTTCATCGCTAGGTTCTGGCTCGATAAATATAAAATCCTCCTTCATCATAATTTCGACGATTCGTTTCCTTTGAATATTGTTGCGATTCAGTATAACAAGTTGTTTGTATTGATTGTCGGACTTCGATGAAATATCAAACATGGCTTCATTTGATATATATGTGATCGCACTTACCTGTTTATGGAGAGGCGGCGGTGGCGATATTTGCTGACTAGCATACCAATCATAAAACCCGCCACCACTTTCGTGATATAGGTTCGTCTCCTTTGGCGTGAGTGACTTGAATTTGATAAGCTTTTTGTAAGCAGCCTCCGGACATATATATGTCGTTCCCGATCCGGAGGCGTGTCCCGCTGTTTCTGAATTTTGTTGTGAATAATCCGTTCCACTAATTACACACATCATCTTGAACTCATGCTGTGTGAGAGATAATATTTTCAAAATTTCGGACATGTTATAACTCATGACAGAATGATTCAATAAACTTATATTACGTAGCACGGTTGGACAGCCGTAGACAAACATATCGGTATCATCGCTCATACATGCGTCGACTCTCTTTTTAATCGAGAGTTTGGCACATAGTTCATCAGCTTCACCTTCGGCGTCGATTATTGCGAACCCGAAACTGACGAGTAGTTCTTTCACGTCAGAGATATCGCAATCACGTAACCGAATAAACTGTTTTTTTAGTTCACGCAAAGTATCTTCAATATCATCCAATTCGGTGGTTGTTATTTCACAGCCAGAAACATCCCTTTTCTCTTTTGAAATTTTAATAAGCGTATCGTATTGCTTTTTTGCCGCTTCTTTCTTTTTTTTCCGTATTTCTATAAGATCCGTTTTTTGAGGAGGAGGGGGTCCATCAAACACGAACACCGCGTGAATATCATAATGTCGAAACACAGATGCCATCAAATACATATTTTCCAATAATGCTCCTTCGCCAGAATACCTGTACATGTAAATGCTTGTATCTACTGCGATTCTTTTTCCAGAAAATTCACTCAAATGAACACGCGATAATGCGGTGGGGCATTTATGTTGTATAAATCTGTTTAAATTACGAATACCCATTCTCTACTTTTATGTGAAGATACTGTCTTAACATAAAAAAATATATATTCATTCAATTTTATTCCTAGAGGGCTGGAATTGGCTTCAGACTTTTACGGATTCGGATTCGGATTCGGATTCGGATTCGCAACCGGTATTTATGTCTGTTGTACATCATTTTCAATCATAACCGTATTCTCATCAATAAATACGATATGTTCATCATTTTCCGGATGTTCTTCTACGACGACTTGATTCGTATCCATCTGTTGTTGTTGTTCGGGTTCTGTAATTTCGTCAATCAACACAGCGACATTTTCTTGTACCGGAGGAGGCTGATGATAGTGTTTATTGTGTTGATTGACTTTACGCTTGACATAATCCTTCAAGTCGTAATAATCCCGATCCAATTCATAGTAAACATCATCTTTCAGGTGTGCGATAGTCTCTTTCGTATACGATAGCTCATCATCTACCATCCCGATGCTTTGTTTTAGAGTCTGACACGTCTCGCGTAACTGATTCATTTCATCGACCGTTCCGAAATATCGTGCGGAATGATACTCGTTTGACCTAGTAATAAGATTGGTCAATTCATCATTCACGCTTTGAACGAGTTGACCATTTACTTTGCTCTCGTATGTAATCTCACGGCAGATCGCGGTTGTAAACTCCTGGCGAAGGTCGCCAGCAACGTGAGTATCCGCATAATTTCGCGCTTGCTGAATTTGCTTCATGAAGTACTCCTCCATGTCTTTCATCCGATTATTGGTGGCCTCATTCATTTTCACGGCTGCGTCCAACTTTGACATAATATTATTCTCGCGCTCGATGAACAGCTCAAAATCTTGGTTATACGTTTGATTCAGTTGTTGAATTTCCATTTTGAGACGGGCGATTTCGTCTTCCATATTCTTGGTTTTTGACTCGAAATCATCTCTGGTCTTATCGACATACGCGAAAACTTCTCTGTCCGCGTCGTATGAACTATACGACACCGCTTCACGCACCTTTTCACATTTCGTATTCACATATTTTCTAAGCTTGCGAACATGCTTCACGAGCACATTATTCTCGTTGAATTCACGATGGATTTCAGAAATATCACCCTTGACATTTTGTATTTCTTGGTACACTTCATCAGTGCAGCGCTCCGTATCAGTTCTATATTTTTCAAGGAAACCTTCGACATTATCTATTTTTGAAAACAGCGTCGCGACGTTACGCCAAAGCATCGTCTTCTCTTCACTATCGGCGTCATTGGCTGCTGTTGCTGCGGTGATCGGGATAAGTGGGGGAGGAGAAGTCGAAACTTGTTGAGTATAATACGCAGGGTTGTCCACCGAAAGCGAAACAAGCTTTCCAACGGATGTTTGAGGAATAGTAGTACGGCGAGGCATGAATATAGCGAAACACGATATGATATATATAAACTATCATAATAGATTTATATTCAATTTTACTGATATTGTAATCCTAAAATCAATCTGGAGTCATTCGCAAAGTTTTCTTGAGAACATAACTTACTTTGTAGTTTCTCGACGACGACGACGACGACGACGCTGTCTCTATATATGAAATCATATTCAGTAAAACCGGATCTCTCGCCGCACTACAAATAAAATCAACAAAACGATATAGATTCTCGTTACTACGTGAAAAACGTATTGCGTGAATTCCTCCATCACGTCCATGAGATTTGTTGTTGTCATAGCACCAGCAAATAAATGGTAAAGCATACACCGAGAGAATACCACCAAGTATATAATAGGCATATACGTTTGTATCTTCTTTGTATCTTTTTCGACACACCTCCATATTCTCTGAATTTAAAACTGTGATTTCCGAATATTTCAACTTCATGACATCAAGTACCTTTACGGCCTGATACGCATGAAAAAACGCATTATTTACCAACTTCTCTCGAACTGTGCGTATAAAATCTGTGCGGGTGTCCGCGATACGCGCCCTTGCTTCTTTATGAAAATATGCGTCAACGATAATAGTAATAATTCTTGCCCATGTTTCTGTATATGTTTCAAAGAGTAAGATGTCATCATGGGGGATACAAAATGTCCGACGAAGTCTCTCATTCGCCTCGCGTAATTCCAGATCGATGAAGTCCATATTGAAGTTATGCATTGATTCGTGAATAAACACTTTAAACCATTCTTCCGTACGATATACGATGATTTCACCATGCGTCTCGCAATTTCGCGTAAGACCGGTATTCACATGTATCGCTGAGAGAGTGTCGTCGCTACCGTGATGCGGGCGTTCCTTTTTAAACGGTGTCATATAAAAATATACATCCAGTTTTTCCGAACATTCTTTATTTGCGAGTTGTGATATAATCGTTATCCATATGAAAACTTTATATGCATACATTTGATATATTGCGATATCAGTTGCGCATAAATATGAAGCCGGTGTTGTTTTACCACATATCGCAATATGTGACTCTGGAAATGTTATGAAATAAAGTGAAACATCACGTCCGTTGATTTTGGCTTTAAAACAAATACAATATTCCGATTTCTCTCGAATGTATCGATATACTTTATATGGAATATATCTATTATTTTCATTATCGGTATCAGTTTCATGATGACCGCGTCTTCTCTCGTAATCTCGCTGAAGCTCCATTAAGATACGTGGATGAGGTAAATCATGAGCAGAATTATTTATTTCGGTGAATTCATAAGGTAAAAGGTTACTGATATTTATCTCCGGTTCAGACTTCATGGCGAACTGATAATACATATTATATTCTGCTTTACGTAACGTTTCATACATATTTTTTAAAAAATCGGTAGTATTCTCCTTTTTCTCTGTTATCCTAGAACGAATACTATATGTTGATTGTGCGTTATAATCTCTCGAAAGTGATTGTATTGAATGTTGTATTTCGAGAGAATCTTTATGTATTTCTTCTTCTGTCCACATGTGACAAATGTAGTATATGTTATTATATGTTACTATATATAATAATATACTAACATAATAATATGTTTGAGCTCATTTTTAAAAAATACTTTAAGAAAGGAACACTACATATTTTCGCATTTTCATTCATAGTATTTATTATACTGAATATCATCGAAAATATAATCCATTATAATATTGGTAAATTTCATAATGGGAGTGAAAGAAGCGAATCAGCTAATAACATAGCAGGGTTTCACTTTACAAATCCATCCAATACAGATTGGATTCGTATTATCGTAATTATGATTATTTTTGCTGTACTACAGGGTTTCTTTACATCGTATTTCAGCGTCTGCTGAAATAGTCAGCGCTATGTCATCCCCGCGCCTGTACGTAGTTTATGCCGAACACGCATCATATGATGGTATATCTCCGGCCTAGCACCTCGCTGATAATGAACCAATTTCGCATTCCGTGTCGCCAATAATAAGTCTTTCAGGTTCTTGTTCTGAGAGAATTTCGCAAATATTGCGTTCTCCATCTCTCGCTCGCTGCGTCCATGATTAAAAAAATCGGGATCTATCGATATCCGCGTCGGACGTATAATCGTTTTATGATTCAGTTTGCCGCTTTTACTACCAGCCGCTTTTGCAAGAACCGGGTCAGACGATAATTCCGATCGAGAGTCTAGCGAGAATTTCAAGTAGAACTCTCGATTATTATTCTTGAATTTACTGCCTTGGTAATAGTGTTCTACACTTTGCCATGTATGATTGTCTAACATAAATGGTTCATTCCATGAATTCGACAATTTGCGTCGCCAGTTATCGAATGTCGAAAGTTTATGAAAATGAATTTTCTCTGTCTCTGGTATTTTCTCACCCGCTCCTGTACCTGGAAGCGCGTTTGGATTGGAGTTCGAATAAAACTGGAATATAATGTCCGGTGTATATAAATGTACACCGTTTGTTCTGTGGTGGTGGTTATTTCCAGATGACGCCGCATCAATATGAATTTCCTCTAATAAATCATCTATACTTTCATTCGGTATTTCTTCAATCCGTATTCCTATTTCGCGTTGAAAGAGTTTGAATTGTGGAATAAGGCAGAATGCTCCAGATTGGGTTTCCAAACATTTCGTTGTAATAAGCAATTTAATATCATAAGGCAACTCTGAAAAAGCAAGAACGCCATGTGTTTTATACGTTATTAGATTGTACGTCGTGAGTTTCGTGTCCGGGGCGTTTCGTTGACGTCGCGGACTACGACCACCGCCACCGCCGCCACCCGTCATCTTGTCCTTCGTCGAGTTCGAGAGAGACACGCCTTTTCCGACCAAAATATATGCGGTCGGTTCAAATATACCGCGTTTTCGAATAACTGGGTCTATCGCGTCAATACCAGCACCATTATCACACTGTATGACGTTATCAATATCACCCGATTCATATGCGTCTCTCGAAAAGATAATAAACTTCATATTTAATACGCGTTCCATCGTGGCAACAGCCCAGGCGTCCGGCCAATAAAGTGAAGTCATAATTCGTTCCTTTAATTGGTCAACCGAACGCACATCTCGCATATAATCATATTGCCCCGCCAAAAGCTTCGTATATTTCATTTCATCATGTTTCAGGTTATGTTCTACCACCATTTTTTTTGCACTAGCAATCATCAACTGTTGCTGTGCCCGGTCATGTATAGAAGATATCCTACGTTTTACATCGTTATAATTATTCACAAGCTCTTTCGTCTCACGTGTCTGTGTTCTCGAGAGATTATGATACAACGCGAATTTCTCTCGGTAAGCACGAAATACTTCATCACTAACTTCGTCCGCAAGTTGTTTTCTAAGCTCAAGTATAGTGGTTGTACGTCCTTGTGTGAGAAGTGCGTCACGAATAACTGCGAAAAATCCGTCACTGGACCCCTCGTTGTCTATAAAATTGAAATACTTATTCCGGAGATACTTCTGTATCCAACTGTCTGTTGCCGGATTTGCTTTATATTGTCGACGCTCCAGCTCTGACTGTTCTTTTGTCTGAAGTGGTAGAATAGATGCGCCGGATAATAGATGTGTTTGACGCGCATCCATACCAAAGACTTTACCGACGTGTTCTTCGTTAGCATCTGACGAGTCATCATCATCATCGTCATCATCATGTACTATCATATTTCCGAGAGATTTCTTGATTTCGTTTACCTGCTCTTTTGTTTTTTTTGGATCAGACGCGGAAGCGGTGGAAGCGGCGGAAGCCGCAGTCTTAGCGCGAGATTTTCGTAATAACTCAGTATTTACGAAACTATATAATAAAGGGGTTAAACGACTTACATCCAAATCACCTGATTCGTCCATTTTTACTTGATTCGTTTGTATTTCATATACGCCGATTTGTTTCATGAACTCCATTTCAGAATTGAATAAATAAATTGGAACATAAACTACATTATATCGTTTCGCAAAATGATAGTTCAGTTGTCCTATACCAATAATAACTTTTTGTGGATCACGTAATAACTGTACCTGGAATAATGGTGTATTATAATTAAAGTCTTCTTCTTCTAAATGCGAGTATTCATGATAATTGATATTTGAATTGAGTTTTGATTTTACCATAATGAAATGAAATGGAATGAAATGGAATGTAATGAAATGAAATGTATGTAACTATTATTATATGTGTATAAATAATAATTACACTCTTTACCGCACACAATATCTACATACGAACTATCTATAAATTATCGTATTTTTTTCTTCACCGGTCTGAGAATCTGCCGTGGTTGTAATAAAAAACATCTTGAATCGTCGTTCTTTGTTTTTATTAAGCGCAGCTATAACGCGTTTATAACGGTCTACGTTATTATCGGATGTTCCACCTGCCCCCAAATGAAGTGCGTCAGCCTCATTACCATAGTCTAATATCTTATTCTCTGACCAAATATCATTAATAGAAAGAAGTCCTGGAATATTCATTATATTTATTCCAACATTCCGATGATGGTAATAATTGCTTAAAATGACATCATCCGAGAGACGGCATATTTGATTATCGGTAGCGGTGTAACGTCCTATATATTCCATAAAGTCATCGCCGAACGTATTTAATTTAACACAAACCGAACCATATCCTTCCGCAATCGTAGCGTTGTCGTTGTGTATTCGTTTTCCATTAAGGTTCATGTTCACGAAATCAAATCCGGTGGATGTCCATACATTATTGTCGTTCGTAGGAATCACCTTTTCATACGTTTCAATCATTTTTTTCGGATACCAAATATCATCATCAAGATAAATAATACGCGTATCTTCAGGGACGTATTTATCAGCACGGTCAGGGTGAGATAAATAAGCTACAGTCGGAATGATTTTCGTCGCAGGGCCATAATCTACCGGGATATGATTCACTGTCAGTGATTTCCGAATATACCTCGGAACGTCATATTTTTCACCTGTTCGAGCAAACTCTTCTGGAATATTCAATAAAAATAAATCGGGTTTACGTGATTGATCTAATATACTATTTATCATTTGCCCGCATTTATGAATACGTGTTGGACTCGTTGTAAAGCTAACTACGAATTTCATCGTAGTTACACACGTATACCACTAACACTAGCACTAACAATAATAATAATAATAATAATAATAATATAAATGTATTTTTATGTTCTATTCATCATACTAAATCAAACCGATGAGTGTCATACCACAAGACTTCGTATCAAGAATCCCAGACAATAATATTTTTCATATTTTATATGATTTAATAATGTATTATGACCCGAGTTATTCTAACGTGTATATCCATTGTGATGAAATTTACAATATAAACAATCCATGTCAAAAATGGCGAAAGTTTCTCCTTGAACGCGTATTTCATACACAGGTCAAATATACAAATAATTTATTTGTGTACAATCACCCCAAACGTTCTCCATTCAATCACGTTCATTATATTAAATACGATAAATACCCTATACTACTTGAAATGTTGAAAAATGTAATTCCAGCTGAAAACGGTAAATATATTTTAATGAATCAGCGTAAAGAAAATAACCGGTATCTATACGATACGAAAACAAATATTCCTATACATCTGTTTCTAGAGCAGTATAAAGAAACGTTTCATATACCGTATCGATATTGTTGTTTCGACGACATGACGCCAGAAGAACAATATGATATATGCTCTGAAGCCGCGTTATTTATATGTGCTCATGGAGCGGCCTGTACAAATATGATATTTATGCCGATTTCAACACCTGTAATTGAAATTAATTTTCGCAAAGATTGGTATTGTGATCCGGTATGTGATGATCATTTCCATGATAAAATTTCATTTGACACAAAATGTAACGGAACGCGAATTCACCCAGAATACCATAAAGCCGACTTTCATAATTTGTGTTATTTATTAGGTAAAAAATACTATGAAATAACACCAGATAAATACAGCGGTAGGTTCCGTGATAGAAACCCAATATCAAAAGAAAATATTCATATCAACGGAGAATATCTCATACAACTAATCAATAGAATTTGCTAGTAACCGCGCTTACTTTTTGGCCTTTCCTGAAATTTCATCCAACATGTCTAGATGCTTAAATATCGTCTTATTCGTAATACTTGGCTTGCTTTTTATTTTTAGTTTCGATATTTCGGTGATTTGCTCAACCCGCGTTTTGAATAATTCTACTATTTCAGGGTCATCGTGATGTTCAGATTTGAACACCGCATGGCTATGCTTGACCATAATGAAGAGATTTTCCGCGAGTTCGTCCACCTCATTCGTCTTTCCCTCCTGCCGCATATTCGAGTACATGAGTTCTTGTATCTGTTTCATCAGCGTCAATACCTGAATCTTATCCACAATTCCTATTTTCATCAAATTCACGATAAACTGTGACATAGCCTTACGCTTCTCGTTCGCCTTGTTGATATCACAAAATTTGTCATAATTTTTCTTTGGATCACAGTACTCAATCGTATCAAACAGGGACATAAATGATTCCAGGTTCTTCTCGAACACATCGCGGAATACAGAGTACTCGGCGTGGTCAGGTTCCTTTTCTCTCGCCATCAAATCTTGAAATAAACGCGCATAAATCGCAGAATAGAACGAGTTTGAACTTGCGGTGGTGAAAATCGAAGAGGCAACACGATTCATCACAGATATAGTATTATGTTCCTCTGATGTATCATCAATACACGCTTTAAATAATTCATCGATTTCCTTGAAAATATTGGAAAGCATCGCGTCGTACGTTTTGTCAGTAAGCTTATTCAGGAAGGAACGAATGTTGTCAATACACAATTCAATACCTTCTTTTTTCTTGATCTCTGTTTTCTGGAATGATAATATGGTATCCCATTCGCTATTCGGTATTTGATGATTATTACGCGATGATGACGTTGAACGGGTGATTGAATGTCCTCCTGATCCTGATCCTGCTCCTACTCCTGCTCCTGCTCCGGCTACTGTACAACCTGCGGCACTTCCACCAAAACGGCTCTGGAATGTATTCGCGCTGCTTCCGGCAACATGATATCCGCTATTTGTACTAGTAATGGCATCTCCGCCGAGACGAAACTCGCCAGGTTCACGTACCGGAAAAACAGGAGTTTTAATATATGTCGGTGCTCCAACCAAATCAGCTAAATCCGAAACCGACTTAAGTACATCGTCTGGTAATCTAAATTCAAATCCCATATTCATAAAAGCCGCATAATCCGGAAGGTCGTAACGATGAGTTATTTTTGCCATGATACGTTCGTATAGCAGGTGGTGCTTATATTAATAGTTATATATGTTTTATATCAATTTTACATGATTACGTATGATCTACGTAGATAACTAGTATTTAACATATTTACGGTATGTCATATAATACGTGACGTAAAATGTCGGAACGGAACGATATAAATAAATATGGAAGCAGCGATCACAATAACATACTTAAACATATTCTACTATGATTATTAGACATAATCGACATTTTTGTTACGCGTGCTCTTTAAATATACTATGTCATCTAGCGACGATACTCCAAGTAATAATATTCCTTCTGACGGAACCATGACCCGTTCATGCTCAGACAATTATCCCGAATTCAAAGTGTGGGAAGATGTTGGTGAAATATCCGCGGATCTTCTTCGTGGAATTTACGCATACGGTTTCGAAAAACCGAGTAATATTCAACAAAAATCAATACTATCGATTATTCAAAGGCGTGATGTAATCGCACAAGCTCAATCGGGTACCGGTAAGACTGGCGCATTCACAGTGGCGGCACTTCAAAGCGTTGACGTCGAAAAGGCGAAGACCCAAGTTATTATTCTTGCGCCTACTCGAGAGCTTGCCCGTCAAATATATGATGTACTACAAGGTCTTGCTGCGATGATGACCGGTCTCAATATACGTTTGCTTGTTGGTGGAACATCGACAGCCGATGACGCCGCGGAATTACGTAAATCAACACCACATATTGTTGTAGGTTGCCCCGGACGCGTCTTTGATATGATTCGTCGTAATAATATTCAAAGTTCTAGTGTTCACATGCTCGTGCTTGATGAGGCAGATGAAATGCTTTCGGCTGGTTTTAATGAACAAATCTATAATATTTTTCAATATATGCCCTCGGATATTCAAGTCGTATTGTTTAGTGCTACGATGCCACCCGATTTGTATAACTTAACCGATAAATTTATGAGAAATCCTGTAAATATACAGGTAAAAGCTGAACAACTTACTTTAGAAGGTATTCAACAACATTATGTTGCGTTAGACGATGATGTACAAAAATATTTGACACTTAAAGACCTGTTCAAGACGATTTCAGTTTCTCAGTGTATTATTTTCTGTAATTCCACAAAGCGTGTTGCCGATCTTCACGAGGCGATGCTTTTTGACGGTTTTCCGGTTTGTTGTATTCATAGTGGAATGGAGAAGGGTGATAATCGCGAGAGAGATAAGGCATACCAGGAATTTAAAGCAGGCATCCATCGCGTGCTTATTTCATCAAATGTGACTGCTCGCGGTATTGATATCCAACAGGTTAGTACAGTTATCAATTTTGACATGCCACAGGATGTTCATATCTATCTTCATCGTATTGGACGTTCCGGACGTTGGGGGCGTAAAGGTGTAGCGATTAACTTTGTTACTCGACGAGATATGCGTATTAAGAAAGAGATCGAGTCATATTACGAGACGTCGATTACAGAGTTGCCGGTGAATTTCATGGACGGGATTTAGAAGTTCGGCACGAACAAATAGCAAATAAATGAGTTTGAATTGATATATTATATTGTTGTCTCATAACAATACGATGTCCTGTTCTTTTAGCGTGTGTTCTTTAATTACAGATGTACGTGAATCTGTTACTGAAATTCCTCGTGATCCAGATGAGATGAAATCATTATTAATGGAACATTTAGGATTTGGAGGAAGGCCAAATGACACCTCATCTAGTAATGCGAATTCAACATCGGGAAAATTATGTAGCAATAACACATTCAAGCATCCAATTTCTTATACAAACTCTGAAAAATTACACGAATTACCTAGTTCTATTATTGAAGACCTTGAGCTACTTAAAGTAAACGAAGTAAACGCGAAATCAGTCGTTGGCGGAGATCGTGACGCCAATCCCGATGCGGATGCCGATGCGGATGCGGATGCGGATGCGGATGCGGACTGCCGTAATAATATCAAAGGTTTGTACCATTATGTATTCTCTCCAAAATCGGTATACGGAACCGAACATTTACCGATTTGGAGTAAGTATTATACTACAGATATTGAGTATTTGAAGCATACACAAACATTACTGGAAATGTTCGATAATGAATTTCTGGAACGCAGTATCGCACAAAATACTGGAGAAACTACATGTGTGGACGCATTTTCAAATATGAAGAAAACGTGGGATGAATTTCGCGGAACCGGAAAAGCCAAAGATTTTAAAGAAAAATTCAGTTATGTTGAAACCCCATTTCTTGAAAAACTTAATAATTCGTCGTCATTTTTACAATTTCTAAGTCTGTATAATATTTCATCACCTGTAATCGCACTTCTCACGCCAATTATTGTATTAATTATTCCATTTTTCGTATTATTGATGCGAGGTCTGGGAGTATCATTTTCAGAATATGTCGACATTTTGAAGCAAATCATAAGTCAACATTCTGTCGGTAAGTTCTTGACAGATTTTGACACAGTAAGTATAGAACAAAAAATGTATATACTAATGTCTGTGGTTTTTTACTTCATCCAGATTTATCAGAATATCATGGCGTGTGTGCGTTTTTATAACAATATCAAGCTAGTTCACACACACATTCATACCATAAATGGATATCTTACATCGACCGGAGTCAATATGAGTTATATGATTCAACTCATTCAAACATACAATCTCTCGACATATGAACCATTTCGTCAAGAACTTTCAGAGAGATATCGCTTGCTGAATGAAGTGACACAAGCACTCACCGATATATCACCATTTTCAGTATCTGTAAGTAAGTTTTTTCAGATAGGATACGTGATGAAGAATTATTATTCCCTTTTTTCACAGACAGATCTAAATGAGCTGCTCGAATACAGTTTTGGGTTTAATGCGTACATGGAGCATCTTACAGCATGTCGGTCATTTGTAATCGATGGTATGATTAAGAAATGTACGTTTATTAATGTTGCGGATGATGTTGTAAATGAACCTACGCAGCAGCCATTAGCTGTGATTGCGGAGGCCGCTCCCGATGCTGCTGCTGCTGATGCCGATGCCGATACTCCACCTCCACCTCCACCTCCACCTCCACCGGCGCTTATTATAAAAAGAAAAGGTATCACAAAACTGACCTCACAAATCTATGCGCCTTTGAAGGCACACGGCGCAGACAAGGTTGTAGCAAATGATATCACACTTGATAAACAACTTATTATAACTGGTCCAAACGCGGCCGGAAAAACTACCGTAATCAAATCAACACTATTCAATATTATAATCTCTCAACAACTCGGTTATGGATTCTATGAACGCGCAGAAATCAACCCATACGATTATCTTCACTGCTATCTTAACATTCCAGATACATCTGGTCGCGATAGTCTATTCCAAGCTGAATCACGCCGATGCATGGAAATCCTGCGCTGTATCATGGAAAACCCTACAAAACGACATTTCTGTATTTTTGATGAGCTTTATTCTGGAACTAATCCATATGAGGCAGTCGCAGCAGCATATGGATATATTGATTACATTTCTAAAAATCCAAAAGTGGATCTCATCCTTACAACGCATTATATCGAACTGTGCGAACTTCTAGAGAAACGAAATAGCGACGTAATAACAAATCTTCATATGTCGGTATGTGCTGATACTGGTTCGTATTTGTATAAGATCGAAAATGGTATTTCAACGATTAAAGGCGGTCTAAAAGTATTACGCGATCTCGAATATCCAAGCGAAATCGTAGAATGTGCAAAGCATATTATCGAAAATAAATAAGTTCTTGTATCCGTGCGGCCTTTTCAGCAGCAGAAATATGAGAACGCAGCTCTTTCATATATGTATCATAGTCCGGGTCGTCTGTTTCTGTAACAAACCACAAGGTTTCGATATTGTTATGAAAATCCTTAATAATATCTAATGATAGAATCTCAGTCGGTGTCGAAGTCTTTGAAATATGATCATAGATTGAATTCAACCGAGCCCATGCTTGTTCATGTTTATATGTAAATTGCCCTTGGTAAAGAGATACCGTCAAATAATTCATCATATTGGCCATCGTTGTTATAATCGGATGTGGATTTGGTTGTGCGTCGTTGACAAGTCCAACGCTGGTAATCGTTGTTTCATAATAATCAGACATTTGTAACACGTAACATAATAAATATAATGTTACATGTTTAACCTTTATTTTATCCGACATAAAGCCCAGTTTTGTCGATAAGCACATTCTTCGCCACACGTCGTATCACTTTGGAAATATTTCCGTCTTTCGCGCCATCTGTTACTATTTTGGATAGTTTGAAATAACGGTTATTATCATTGGTATTGCTATTCATACATTTTGGATGAAGTGCCGCCCATTCTCCCATCAAACTCACATTCTTATGTTCCACCGCAAGTACAGCATTCGTCATTTTGGCATGGTCGGGGCCATCGCATTCCCACTTGTCGGCGTCTTTGACATACAACGTCTCTCGTTTTATGTCACTACAATGAACAGGACGTTTATGCAACTCCGTTTTATTCAGGTTGGTAATAAGTATATTCGACATCCCTTCGACATACCCGAGTTTTCCGACATTTTCAAGGTCATCGGTATTCAATTGAATCGAATTCACGAAATCCTTCATATTCATCGCGTCCTTGCACTTTTCATTCAAGAAAAATTGCATATTAAACGTTTGATTACCACAATTGGTCATATTATTGGTGTTGCTGTTGTTGTTTGTAATCGATGTCGGCGCAACTGTGCTATTGGCTGCGACCGTAGTCGCTGTAATCGCTGTCATACTCGTTTTATATAAATCTAATATCTGTGTCTTGAATTCGTTGTTCATCTTCATCATCGTTGTTATTATATTCTTGAGTTCTGCTGTATTTTTCATTTTTGAAGCATTCACTACCTTCGTAATACATAACGCCCCGAATTTCTTATTATGCCGCCATAATCCGGTTCTATTGATATAAGGACGTTTACAATATTTACATTCATAGGCCGCGGAAGCCGCTGAGGTCACGTGACCGCTGTCATCATCGCCGACGCCATCCTCGCCGTCATCATCGCCGCTATCCTCGCTGCCATCCTCGCCACCGCTGTCGTCATCTGAGTCATTCTTAATTGCTTCATTATATATTACGTTTTGTTGGTCATCCTCTTCGTTAAGGTTAATTTGGACGATGGTTGGGTTTTGGGGGTTCGAGAGAATATTCAGTGGCGGTTTTTGGGGGATGCTTTCTGCGACAGTTCCGCCACCGCCGCCCTCCGAAATGAGACCGTGAATGTATGTTGTGCATTTGGCGTTATTGGAACATAACCGTTGGTGCTTTGCTGATAAAAGATGCCGATTATAATCAAATTTGTTATTGGTTTTGATGTCACATGTATCACAATAAAACATTAATGAATTTCAGTCTTGCGTAAAATGTTGCCTAAATCGCAGGGGTCTATATAAATGTCCAATATTTAAACCCCGGCGGATGGCCGCGGACGGGGGGTGGGAATAAGTCAAAAAATTACCGTCACAAACTTTTCGTTTGGTCGAAAAAAGTTGTGACTGGTCAGTCACAAAATGCAAAAAAAACGTGTTTTAAAACTCCTGCGTCAAATGCGTAAAAGGACATTTATGGACATGTTGCCGTTGTTGCGTAAATAAGCAACATTTTACGCGGTTTACGGGTTTGGTGGGGGGTATGACGGTTTATTACGGTATATGCTTTGATAATAAAATGTGGCGGTCATAACAAATATATTATGGATGATGATCTCGCAAGTAACGCAAGGAACATATAAATGGAAAGTCAGTCTTGCGTAAAATGTTGCTTAAAACGCATGGATCTATATAAATGTCCAATAAATGGGCCATGGCCGAGGGTCGCCGACGGGGGAGGGGAGGAAGTCAAAAAATTACCGTCACAAACTTTTCATTTGGTCGAAAAAAGTTGTGACTGGTCAGTCACAAAATGCAAAAAAAACGTGTTTTAAAACTCCTGCGCCAAATGCGTAAAAGGACATTTATGGACATGTTGCCGTTGTTGCGTAAATAAGCAACATTTTACGCGGGTCAGTATATATCAATACAATACAACGGTTGTTACGATATATGCTCTGTAATATTTTTTTATTTTGAAGGGAATATTTTTGGCTGAAAAGCGTCCGCTTGCGGACATCCTGTCCTTCTAACCATTGACTTTTATAATTTAAACGGAATATTTTCGGCTGAAAAGTGTTCATTCATGAACCATCCACTGATTCCAAACCCAGGATTTCAAACGAAATATTTTTGGCTGAAAAGTGTTCATTCATGAACATCCACTGATTCCAAAACTTAAGAATTTATAATCAACATAAAATCATATTCCGTTTAATTATCAAATATAACATCGCGGATATTATATTATAAAATATCATTTTACTAGAAATGGTCGAGTTCAATTTTCTAACCATTATTATTAGTTTAGCCGTTTGTTCTCTTTTGGTATATGCTGTCTTTCAATATACAAAGGTTCGTTTATCAGTGTTAGAACAGTCTCATAAAGAACAAGCTATGATTTTACAACAATACATAGAAGAATCCTCTACTGATATTCATCGGTTATATCAAATGACGACGTCTGATAGGAGTGATTCACATCCACAGAATGGCGGAAGTATAATATTGGAATATGCGAATGAAAACAATTCCGAAAAACATGTATCTTCATATAATCAGCCACACACGATTCATTTAGATACAGCGGCTTTTTTTCAGAATAAGCGTAGCAGCAATCTTATAGAAATTTCGTCAGATAGTGAAGATACAACAGAGAGCGAGAGTGATACCACTGATGAAAGCGATACCGACACAGGCTCTGAGACCGACACCGACACCGACACCGGCTCTGAATCTGGCTCTGACACAGAATCAGACGCTCACGGAGATGCTGACGTAGATAACAACGAGAAAGATGATACGCAAAATCTTGAAAATGAAGAAAATATCGTCCCAGAAAGTGTAGTATCAATCGAAATTGAAAATCATACTCCGTCGACAGAAACAAAAATGGTTACGGTAGATTTAGGCACAATACAAGAACCTGATATAAATTCATCTACCGAAAATCATGTTGATGTTATATCTATTTTATATAAAAAGGCTCAAGAAACTCCCCTTCCTGATGACGCCGTGGACGTCGTAGAGACCGTAACCGCACCACAATTTACGGTTCCAGCAGTAATAACCCTTTCTGGAATGTCGGTGACTGAACTGAAGGCGCTGCTTAAGGAAAAGTATAAAAATCAACCTGAAAAATATGCTGAAATCCAAAAGTTGAAAAAAGCAGAACTAATCAACGCGTTACAACAAATACAGTAGTATATTTTTATTCTCATAATATACATAATATACGTATACAATCACTATGTCGCATTCACAACCTCATTGGGCAAAGAATTACAGTTCGAGTCATAATGTTTATTTTGATTTCCCTCCACTGATGAATGACGGTCGTAACTTTTCAGGATGGCAGCCTGGTAATGCCGTGAATGAATCGATTCGCCGTTCAGAAAATATAATGACCAACTGGGACTATCGTAGATATTTGACTACAAATGCCGACCAGGTTATGACCATTAATCGTTTAGATGCGGTCAACGCAAGCGGTCATGGTTCATTTGACGTAAATCCATATGAACAAGAGCAACGCAACGTACCATTTATGTATTCATCTATCATGGATACGAGAGAACCGTTTGGATATATCCAAAGTGATCTGAAGGACGTTTATCTATCGAGAGAATCACTTCAATCAAGGATGGTTGCCCCTGAAATAACCCAAGAGCAAATTCTCTTGTTTCAACGAGAGAGGCAACAGCAACAACAGCAACAGCAACAGCAACAGCACGGTAGATAATGCTTAGTATGAATGTATATAAACCCTTATTTGTAATAATTGTTATACCCAAATATTACAAATCACGAGAGATGCGAATTATTAGTTTCGATGTAGGAATGAAGAATCTAGCATATTGTTTATTTCGTATTCCAGATTCTCTCGCTACGTCGTTCGGCGGTGGATCGATGATACCATCAGCGACAAATCTAATTCATCATATTATAATCGAGAGATGGGATGTTATTGATTTACGCTTCGAGCCTGTATCACCAGATAGTATAACATTATCTACAGAGGTTATCAGTGCTCCTAAGCGAACATGTGTGAATGACTGTAAACTGGCGAAGTGGATGTATCTACCTTCCGGTACAGGAACATCAGCAGCGTTGTATTGTACAAAATGTTCCGATAAATCTAAATATAAAGTACCATCACGAGAGATTTTACCAATTAAACGTAAACCCGAACTTATTATGAAAAAGAAGTTGAGTGAGTTAATGGACATTAAGGCGATTCTCTCGACGCCAATAAAACAAAGCGGCAGCAGCAGCGAGAGTGGCAACGGACAATCAGAAGCCGCAACCAATCTGAAACTTCGGAAAGCAGACCTTATTCAAGAAATTACAACAACGCTTTCGAGAGATTATCTGGAGCCGTTCGATGAAAGTAAGTATTCAAGTTATCTTGCGGGTACTGTACCACCATCAAAACCCAAGAAGGCTAACTATACATACGCTCACGACCTTGATCTTATTACATATGGTCGTAATATGATGAAACATCTAGACGCGATATTGTACACGCCAATGTCGTCGGTATCGAACGCACCAATCGATATGATGATCATCGAAAATCAAATAAGCACGTTGGCCTCTCGAATGAAGACACTTCAGGGTATGATCACACAGTATTTCATTATGAAAAATATTCCGCAAATTGAGTTCATTTCAGCGTCATGTAAACTAAAACTATTTACGGACGCAACTCTAGATCTAGATCCGACAAATCCTGAGACAGTCTGTGTGGATGCTTCAACATATGCTGACCGTAAAAAATCTGGAATCGCGATATGTCGCTCACTCGGCGAAATCTCTCGAAAACATAATTCGGATTATGCGAAATGGATGCCTGTATTCGAAAATCATAAGAAGAAAGACGATTTGGCAGATTGCTTTTTACAGGGATTATGGCGTGTTCATTCGTTATGTGCGGTGTGAATCAAATAATAAAGTATTTCTTTTAATCATACAATCATACAATCATACTAAGTCAGTATAATTTAGTATAAAGATTACATTCTATTATAACACATACGACGAAACACAATGGCGGAAGAAATTGATTTAGGTGCTTTGGATTCTATGCCGACATTTACATTCGGTAGCGGTAGCGGTAATAAATCGTCTAGTAGCTCCGGTAATTTTGGCGGCGGAATCGAACTTCTCATGAATAATAAGTTCAAAGATAGCGACCGCAAGAGCGGCGGGAGCGGAGGCGGAGGCGATATCGATTTAAGCGAATTGGCCGCACTCGAAAATGAATTGAATGATTTAAGTAATGTTAAACGAAATACTAGCGATAGCGGCGGTGGCAGCAGCGGCGGCGACAGTGGCGGTGGTGGTGGCGGTGGTGGTGGTTTTTTAAGTGGAATTTTTAACATAAATAAATCGGATAATGACAACGCTAGCGGTGGTGGTGGCGGCGGTATCGATCTCGGAATAAATTTAGGACAATCAACATCCCAAACTGATTCTAATAATCGCACATGGGATGGATATGGTAAATTCAATAATATTCCACTTGATCCGGATGTGAATATTGACCCAACGCCACAACTATCAAAAGAGGAAATGGTGAAAGAGAAATTTAAGCTTCTTCGCAAATTGGAGGAATTGGAACAGAAAGGTGTCCAACTTACAAAGCGGTATTCTATGGACTCATCTTACCAAGAAATGAAAGGTGAGTATGATACACAAATGGAAGAGCGTGAGAGGCAAAACAGCATGAAGTTTCAAGGTAAGATGCTTCTTGCGTGTATTACCGGTCTTGAGTTTTTGAATAATAAATTCGATCCTTTCGATCTGAAGTTGGATGGATGGTCGGAGCAAGTAAATGAAAATCTTACCGAATATGATGAAATATTTGGTGAACTTCATGAGAAATATAAGTCTAAAGCGAAGATGTCGCCGGAATTGAAACTTCTATTCCAGTTGGGCGGAAGTGCGATTATGCTTCATATGACAAACACGATGTTCAAATCAGCGCTTCCTGGAATGGATGATATTATGCGGCAGAATCCAGAGTTAATGCAGCAGTTCACACAAGCAGCAGTTTCGTCGATGTCCGGCGGTGGCGGTGGTGGCGGTGGTGGCGGCGGCGGTGGTGGACGCGGTTCTGGTTTCGGTAATTTCATGAATGATATTATTGGCGGCGGCGGCCGTAACAACGAGCCACCCCCATATACGCAACAACGCCCTCCTCCTCCTCCCATCGCAACTAAAGGACCAGTCGCACCACCTCCTCCGGTTCGTCCTGGCGCAACTGCGATGCCAACACCGATGCAACAAATGTCATTTGAACAAAAGGCAAAACGTCCTGAAATGCGCGGACCCAGTTCTGATGTATCTGATATGATGTCCCGTCTCAAGACAAAAACGATAAATATTCAGCCAACAACCGGAGGAGGAAGCGGTGGAACCAATAATACGAATCCACAAACAAATGACCAAGGAAATATAACACTCCATAACATTATATCTGGAATGACCGGTGGTAGTAATGGTAACGATGATGTTATGATTGACCCTACAGTTATCAATGTATCGAGCCTAAGTGATATTCCACCAGATTCTACGCCCCATAAATCAAAGCGCCGCCCCCGTTCCGAGAGAAATACGGTGAGCATGGATTTATAATCCGCGGTAGCGATAGCGATAGCGATAGCGAAATCAATATAAATATTTTAGCACAATAATGAATAATCACGAAAATATGTCTACGCCCAAATTCAAACCTATATGTACACAAAATGATATGAGGTTAGGTAAAAATCTAGAAATGAAACTATTTACGTTGGAATACAATTACAATAATCCAAACTTCAATATTCTCTCGCTCGTCAATATTAACATTCATAATTTGCTTTACGAGGTAAATAAAGATATTATTGAGACGATCGAGATTCATGAAATACCAGAAGAGAAATCTGAACATAATATTCTTTACAAATTCCGGGATATCGGTGGTGATTTAGGCGGTTTAAAAACGTACATGTATGTGAATACAAAAATTTCGAAGAGATTTGCGAGTAACGGAAATACGGAAATTATATTTACAAGCAAGAGTATACAATATAAAAATCACGCTGATCTTGTACAACAAAAATATAAACTTCTCGAATATCCGCTTTATATTCAAAAATATATTTATGAAGAACATGAAGCACGGCCAAATATCCAAGTACTTCATATGTTCAAACTTAAACCAGACCAAGAAACCGATCTCACAGTTGCTATGGAAAATGCGATCGGTATTCTTATTAAGAAGATGTACTTTCGTTTGAAGGTGGCAATTGAAAGCCTACGAGCGTAAAAACGTAATACATATTATATCTGTATCATAATATGTATTAGAATTAATATCATCATACATAATACAATATCCTCACCCTCAACACGAATTATGGACGAACTTATAAATGAATACATCGATCAACTTGATGATGCGACCAATAATGACACCGCCGCTGACACCGCCACCTCCGCTGCGAAAAGTGGTCTGAGAGACAACGACTTTCAGAATTCCAACGATACACGCGAACAAGCAGAGTATGATAGTTATATACAGCGAACCAAAGAATATTACTACAAGATGTCAATTTGTGATTTCTTTCGAGCATTATGGTTCACAACGTCGTCATTTTATATATGTGCTTCTGAATACGCAAAATACAAAATAGGATGGAAGTCGCGCAATCATGCAATCATCGATGTAAGTAAACGCCTCGCATCAAAAAATATGATGTATGTCAAGATTTTTCAGGCATTCGCTACCAACCGTAATATTGTATCACCAGAACTCAACAAATTCTTTAGCGAATACACAGATAACGTAAAATACACCGATGAGGAATATGACATTAACGAACTTAAAGAACTTGAACTACGTTCAAAAGATTTCAATCAACAATTGCGCATTCTGAATGATTATACACCAATAAAATCCGGTCTAATGTCTCTTATATTTAAAGGAGTTATAGTAAATACCAGCAACGCCGATAGCAGCAACAGAGGAGGTGACGAAACACAAGTTGTTATCAAATATCTTCGAAAAAATATAAGCAAGAATTTCAACCGTTCGATGAATAATCTGGTCGTATTTGCGAAATTAACGCGATATTTCCCTTATCTCCGAACGCTTAATATTGAAAACCTTATTCTTCAAAATATCGTATGTCTGAATGACCAAATATGTTTTCGCAAAGAATTAGCGAATATTAATTTATACTATAAAAGTTGGAAAGATTACGACTATGTGAAGATACCGAAACCGTATGATGATTATACAGAAAAAATAAATCCAGACATCATCGTAATGGAATACATCGATGGAATGAATATAACCGAAATAGACCCAGAAGATAACGACGAATTTGGTAAAGTATTAGCGGCGTTTAATGCTAAGGCGGCATTTTGTACATCGTTTTATCATGGCGATCTTCATCCGGGAAATATATTGTTTATTAAAACTCAGTCGTCGTCGTCGTCGTCGTCGTTAGCAAAACCAGTATATAAAATCGGAATCCTTGATTTCGGTATTATAGGTCATCTCTCGCGACATGATCAAGAAATACTATTCAAATCGGTGAAATTCTTATATCAGAAACGATTTAATAAAATCATCGATATCATTATGAGTTGCGAATTATCTGAAAGTGCCAATCCTGATAATGAAATACAATCGGTAATTCCAGACAAGGATAGCGAAAAATATCATAGCCTTCGCGACGAGCTAGCACGCGTCCTTACCGCATATACTACACCTGAAATCAAATTTTTTGGCGTAACTGAAATATACGAAATCAATTACATATTGAATAATTATGGCTTGATGTTTAAACGTTCGTTATATCGTCTGTTTATTACGGTCGCGATCATGGATTCAATCGGAACACGACTCGGAAGCAAGATGAGTTATATGCAATATATGACCGATATTGTTGTAGATATGTTCAATATAGATATAAACGAAACGGACGAAACAGACGAAATGAATTAGATCGACAATCAATATTAAATATGACTTAATAATATTGATTAGAACATGAAAATCGGAATTATTGGCAACGGGTTTGTCGGACGTGCGACCCGAATCTTCGTGAAGAATTATTTCTCTGAACATGATCATGTTGAGGCGTTTGAAGTGCTTCCGGATACTGCGTCAACACCTGCGAAATCGAATTCTGTCATGATGTATGGTCCTACTACCGTATCTGCTCCCGCTTCCTCCCAGCGCGAACGCCCCCCATTTTTTAAACGCATTTTATTTAAACCAATTCAGCTATATATATATGATATTCGCCCTGAAGCATGCTATCCACCAGGAATCACACTAGAAGACCTTGATATAGAATGCGACCTCCTTTTTTTCTGCCTTCCGACACCACTTAATCATGATGGAACATGTTATACCAAAATACTTGAAGATACGATAGCTCGATGTTCGAATCCATATAAAATCATTCGCAGCACCGTACCCGTTGGATTTTCCGCCAAACACGGATGTTATTTCATGCCAGAGTTTCTCACGGAAGCTAGATGGGAAAATGATTTTCGAAGCACACGCGAATGGATTGTCGGTATTCCGTCAGCAGCAGAGCCAGGAGCGGCGATTACTGATGTTCAACGAGAAGAGTTTAAAAGACGTATCGGAAAACTCATTAAACGTAGTCATAAAAATGGCTCGATTGATTCACCGACGGTCGTATTCTGTGATACGAATGAGGCGGAAATGTTGAAACTCATGAAGAATTGTTTCCTCTCCGCAAAAGTCGGAATCATGAATGAATTTTACGAGTTTTGTAATGCAACAAATACAAATTATAACACGGTTACCGAACTCGCCAAAAAAGACGCACGGATGGGAACATCGCATTTTCAAGTTCCAGGTCCAGATGGTCGTCGCGGATTCGGGGGTACATGTTTTCCCAAAGATACACACAGTCTATATTGTCAGATGAATTCTCATGGCATGACGCCTCATGTATTTCCGGCGGTTCTTGCGCGTAATGATACACACGACCGCCCAGAACGCGAATGGTCGAAAGATATATGGCGAACAACCATTCCGCTTCCATCAGCCACATCGAAAGTCGTAGTTGTATTCAGCGACTCCGATGTATCGGACACGTCGTCGTCGTATCTCACAGATATCATCCACGATAATCTCGCGAAACAGAATGTAGTCATACAGGTTGTGCGCGAGACGTCAGTCGACCTAAACGATGGTACTATATCGACACACCACCGCCACCCTAATCATTTTATCAAACACCGGCCAAACGCAGGAACGCCGCTTTTTTTCCCGCGGGTAGATGAATGTTATTATACGCAGCAATCTCTGCGAAATCATACAACGACATCATATGATACATTACGAGAGGTATCGTGTATCATCGATTTGTGGAATAGCCACGAAGAGATGGTACTGAATGTTATCAAGTCCCACGATCACCAAAACAGCGAAGGCGAGGGTGACAGCGAAGGCGAGGGTGGATCTGAAGGATTCGGCGATGACGACGATCACAAATACGACAACAATTACAAGCGAGAACCCTACTGTTTTGATTATGCGAAAATCATCGAAGAATATTACCATGCGAAGTTATCACACACATCCCGCAGACTAATTATTATGTTTTGACAGATAGATTACGCCTCGTTTTTTTAGTATTGAGAGTTGATTTCCGTTCAACTTTTATTGTATGAGAAAAGTCACGCAATTTATCTTGATGCTTACGATTGCGTGTGAGATTTTCACGTTTACGATATGTACCACCTAATTTCACAGTTGTACGTCTAATTTTAGGATACAACGCTGATAAACTTTCGTTTTCACTTGAATTCTCTATAAAAAATTTTGTAATTTCTGGTATAACACTCAAAAGTGACGGATTATAAAATATACGCCCATCAAGTAATTTTTTCACACGCGAACTATATAACGTTTCATCTGTCTTCGTAAAATCAGTTGCTACATCGTTCAAAAATCCAAATAATACATAATGAATATTATGAATGAGCGTCTTTACCACGTCAACTTCATATACACCTTTATTTAAATATTGTAAATGTAATGCAACCAAAATTAACCAGTCTAACATACATATGTAATTTTTAAGTTTACATTTTTGTTTAAAAAATTTACTGACGGTTCGTGTCTTTATATCTACACAAAATTTCGAAAAAAGTCCGAGTGACGGCCTATCCTCATTATATAACAATAAATTTACACCATTATTCCATCCAAACATATTTAATAATGTAGTATCATTTACTTTTGGGGTCGTTACATTAAGTTTAGTTTTCATCCATGTTTTTATTACGTCGAGTGCTGTTGCTTGAGAACACATTTTTACTATTGTTCTATATTCTGTTAATAATGAACCATTTTCATCATCAATTTGTTTTATCATGTTGGCTATGATTTGTAAATTCTTAGCAGCATCTTCGGCGAGTGACAAATCAGTTTTTGGCTCGTTTAATTCTTGAATCACACTACTTTCGGGGGATACTTTTATTACACGTCCAGCTTCGATTTCTTCTCGTAATATTTGATTAATATTTGGTATTTCGTGAATAGGAACAAGTGAAGCAATAATATCATTATATAATTTTGAAGTTTCTAGTATTTTGAATATTTTATCAGAACGGCCTCCTCTCTGACTGCCGCCTCTTTTTACCGATCCACCACGCATGTCATTATCATCCGACAACCCTATAATAAGATCGTCATGATCTATTACTGCTGAATCAGCCTTAAGCCTATATAAACTACTACCCAAACCTGGTAATTCAGTAGGGTTAGACGTCGATTGTAGAGCAGGTGCTGACTGGAATGCTTGCGCGGGTGCTGCCGCAAGTTCTGGCGAGGGTGATGGCGACCGTGCTGGCGCGGGTGCTGGCTGGAATGCTTGCGCGGGTGCTGGCTGGAATGCTTGCGCAGGTGCTGGCGCAAGTTCTGGCGAGGGTGATGGCGACCGTGCTGGCGCGGGTGATAGTGACCGTGCTGATAATTGTTCTGATTCTGAATCTGATTCTGAATCTGATTCTAATTCTGATTCTGATTCTGATTCTGATTTTGAATCGGACATATTAGATTTAAGATATTCATCAACATCAATATCATGAATTTCAACATTATCAACAGCAGGAGCAGTAGCAGGAGCAGTAGCAGGAGCAGTAGCAGCAGGAACATCCTCATCAACATCAATATCATAAATTTCAACATTATCAACAGCAGGAGCAGTAGCAGGAGCATTAGCAGTACCAGGAGCAGCAGTAGCAGTAGCAGTACCAGGAGAAAGAGCAGCAACAACAGCCGCAGCAACAGCAGCAGTAGCAGCGACAGCAGCAGCATCATCATCCGCCGCCTCCTCCTCGTCCTCTTCGTCGTCCTCGTCCTCTTCGTCGTCCTCGTCCTCTTCGTCGTCCTCTTCGTCGTCTTCGTCACCATCACCAGCCACATTTTCATTTTTGGTATTGAGATATTGTTCTGCTGCTAGTTTTGCCGCGATCAGTAATCCATCATCTGTATCTTTTTCTTTTTCTTTTTCTTTTTCTTTTGGGGTTATTTGTGGTGGGGGTTTTACACGCTCTTTCGCTTCATTAATATACCGTTCTGTATAATCATAATTAATTGGTTTTCTCGTATCAACCGATGCGGCAATTTTAAAGTATTTATCCGCTTCATCATCCTTTTTGTCGGATTTGTAAATGTCTGCTATTTCAAACGCAGCATCGACATGTCCTTGGGCAGCTGCACGTTCATAATATATTTGTGCGTCTTTATTGTTAACACTCATGCCTAATTTTCCATCTTTTAATATTGTAGCATACAAGTATTCGGCCGATGCGTACCCTTTATCTGCCGCTTCTTTAATCATATCCACCGCTTCAGAGTCGTTCAAATCGACGCCTTTGTCATTATTGATTTTCATTCGTACCAATACGAATTTTGCTACATAAAGTTCACCTGCTGATTTTTTTAATAGTTTCACAATAAGTGTTTTGGTTTTATCGTCAGAAGCTCCACCTATATATAATTGTCGCCTTCCTCCACCGGCTTGTTCACTCGTTGTAAGATCGTCTATCTGTTTAATGTATGGTGAACCATCTTTGATGTTTTCCAATAGTAATGATAAGATAAGTAATGAAGACAAACTCTTTTTTTTATTAAAACTTTCTAAAATAAGGTCTATTTCCTTATATGTATCTACCTCATTCGTAGGATTACCATTCTCTGCTAGGCGCTTAATGACAAAATCACAAAATCCACGAACCGCGTCAAAATCTGGGTTACCGTTGTATTTGTTCGCAATAGATAATGCTTCTTCAACGTTTGCTTTTGGCGGAAATTTGTATGTTGCTGATGCTGGAATGACATAAGGATTTACTATAACTGTTATTAATTCCAGCGCTTTGTTAAGTGCGGCCGACCCAATCTGATTCTTCAAGTCGGCTACTTTTATTGACATATCCACACCCGCAGCCTTAAATAAATCCATCGTCATGGAAGACAATTCATTCGCTTGGTCTTTAATCATTCCACGCACATTACTACACTTTTGAGCGTCTGGTCTTACAACATCTTTTAGTTTTTGAACCAGTTTCGCGCCCACAGCATGGTCATCATTTACAGCAGGTTCGATTCCGCCGGTATTAAATGTGAGATTCTGGAATCGAGAGTCATTTGCGGAGTCTTTACCTGGTGCCAACATTTGAGGCGATGGTATCTCTGCGACCACGAAAAAACATAAATTGTTACCTCTATTTTGTTTGAATTCGTTGTCATTCTTTACTATTTTTATTTCAAAATCCCCGGGTGATGACGGTGTTTTTTTTATTATATAGTCTAGACGGTGATTAACAGCGGGCGGCGATGATGACGGCGTCGACTCATCCCATCTGCCTTTAAGTAGGTTAAACGCGCTTTTTATGATAATTTCTGGTTTTTCTAAACGAAAAATTGCCCATTTCGATATACTTGTCAAACTTCCATTCCGCATATCTGGTGAATACCACAATTCGCGCGGTTTTGCGAACAACATGTGCGCCACCTGTACTGTATTATGTTCTAGCAGTTCGATAAGTGCTGCCTTCATTTTTTTATGATTTTCGACATCTACCAAACCGCCATTTTTGGTAGCGGTCGCAGGGTCAATAAACCCAAGTGCTTTATCCAACCCTTTCGTCATTTTGTCGGTGACATATTTGATTTTTGCGGAGTATTTTCCCTGACCGGCGATATTCTCTTCCCATTTTTTTAAATAACTCGTACTCGTACTCGTACTTACATCTACAAACCCCTTTAATACATCACTACCACCTTTAATTAAATAACTTGAGCGATCAGGGATAATACGCACAACCGAAATACCAAGTAATTTCGCGACGATTTCGCAAACATGATTAAGTTTGCTTTCTTTATATTGGACAATCTCGCGTAATGACCGTAATGTGTCATTTTGCGGTCCGATTTGTTCTTTCATCTTTTCGATGAACGTTGCGTGAAATGACGCGAAATAGTACTTTGAAATACGAAACAGAACCCAAAAAATCAAATCTATACCGAACGAAAAAGAAGGGACTTCATTTTTCTGCGGGAATGAATCTAGTTCAGGCGTCTCCAATTTTGATTCGGTGTAGAATTTTTTAAAGAAATTGGCGGCGGCGGTTGTGATATTGGGCGAAATGGGTGTCGATAAGAAAGAAGAAGGAGTCACAATAAAATGATGATTATAAAACAATAATGATGACACGAAATATTTACCTTTCAATAATTTTATTTTTGCTTCGACTTGTTTGATTTTATTGTCTAATGATTCGTTATTTGTATATGTGTCATCAGAATCTCCCTCTCCTGTGGTTACAAATGCCCCTAGATTCACATTTAAGGCTCTAATTTTGCCTGTTAATTTCGATTTATTCTCAACCTCGCCAGCTTGAAATGTAAAGGCTGGTTGCTGCGCTGCTCCTGCTGCTGGTGCCGGTCGCATGGAAGTGCGTCTTTTTCCGGGGGCACCTCGTACCGCACCTCGTACCAGCTGTTCATCATCATCATTTTCAGTACTGTTCGTATTTAATCCTTTTCTTCTGTTTAAAAGAGCAATAAGTTCAGTATGTGAACTAATAAATTTGTTCAATTCATCCATTTTAGCCTTATACGGATGTGATTGTAATATACGCGACTCTTGATACAACTTTTCTATAAAATCGTCGTCAATCGGTTTATTGAATATCGCTTTCGGATCTTTGACCGGCGCTCCCCCTACCGTGTATAATTTTTTGACATACTCCTCAAATAATCCCGCGGATGCTGATGCCGGAGCCCGCGGCTCATCTTTATAATAACCTATCGTCTGAAATACATACTGAATGATTTTATAACTTGGTATATATTTCGTTTGTCGACTGACATCAAGAAACCCGTTAGATGTCAGCATATATTTCTCGAATATTTCGACGGCTGATTTCAACGCCGGATTGGCTTCGATACTTTGTTTTAGTCCCATAAATTCATCTGTAATAGATTGTAATGTTTGAAGTTGGGATAAATAAGGTACAGTATCGATAAATTTACTAGTCTGGTGTGTTGATTCAACAAGTAGTTTCAAATCGATAAATATTGCTCGGAACTTATCAAAGACTTGTAATAGAAACGACCGACTATTCGCATCGAATGAATATGATGGGAAATACCTTTTTCGTTCTGTGACATAATCTAATGGCGCGTCCTTGTATTTTTTTATTTCAGCGTATAAAATATCGAATAAATAAATGAAGGTTTCGAAATCATCTGAATCAGATTTTATCTGTCGATTCTTTTTGATGTTAACATCGTAATGGTTTGTAATCTTTCTATAATCTTCATGAATAATCCCGACCATTTTCATCAACCCGTTTCCGCCATTAGGGTTCGCATCATATACTTCATCGAACTCCATCTTCAGCGTAACCAACTCATCCTTTGGTAATTGTTGATTTTCGACGAAAAATCGGGTTGCGTTTCGGTAAAAACACCAGTCAATATAACTTCGGTGCCACTTATCTATTTTGGACTGGATAAACTTTTGGGCGTTTTGGTCCAAATTAAATACGCCATTTGTCGTCGTCGTCGTCGTCATCGTCGAAGGATAGGCTCCGCCAACCATAATTGGTCGCGCACCCGTCTTGATGGGTTTACCTGGAAGCGTATGCTTATAAAACATGGCACTTGGGGTATTTCCATATGCGGCAATTACCAAATTCATGAGTTCTTGTGTTTCGGGGTCGTTTCTTCGCGCCATCTCTCGGAAATAATCTTTTATTTCTTGAAAATTGATTTTATAGCCAGTTGGAATAAAAATCTCGAGCGGATTCAAATTCATGGAACCAGCCCGATGAAACACCATTTGTTCGAATAAAGGTACATTTATTTTTGGAAATTCGCCGTCAACACGCGTGAATTTTGGAACAGTAGATGTTCCGGATGATCCCCTGCCAGAATCATTCACCGATATCTCTTTTAATGGGTTGCGTTGCGACAGTTGTTCGACGAAATTGTCTATACTTGTATCGATTTTTGCGATCATATTTGTGAGGGTTAAATACGGGGGTGGTGGGATTGACGCAGCCGATACTGCTGGTGGTGCTGCTGGTGGTGCTGCTGGTGACGGTGATGCTGGTGACGGTGATGCTCCTGCTGGTGGTGGTGCTGGTGGTACTGCTGGTGCTGCTGGTGCTGCTGGTGCTGCTGGTGGTACGGCTGG
>JACCDQ011488708.1_pt1 | contig 57893 bp, 78 predicted proteins | sample 7446031 | NCBI WGS metagenome assembly JACCDQ01 (sample SAMN15323442, study PRJNA562643) | freshwater metagenome | isolation source: river surface water | place: USA:Blue River Watershed | collected 2017-08-17
AGTCCTGGAAATGCTACCGTTGGTACTGGTGTATTTGCGTCTACCTTGAACGTGAAATTCTCTTTCAACATATGACTACCTATTATCCTTTGTACTCTGATGCTTGCGAAGAAATAAGACCAAAAGCAATTGATAACAAACCAATTGTGATTAACGTAATGACTACCATTTGTTCTAACCTTTCATAATGTGCAGGGTATACATAGGCGCATACCCTGCTAACCTTTCATCTATTCAGTATCGCCATACTCTGCGGAGTAAATGCAACCTTCACACATTGTGCATATATCGTAACCACTTGACGGTATATGCGTGATAGTTACCTCGTAACACGTACCGTATAAGTCGCAATTCTCACAACGTGCAAAGTAACTACCAGAGTCGAAATCTGGGCTACCTACAAAGTCGAATTCACCATTTGCATAATGTGCAACATAGTTGCATACCAAAGCATCTGTTGTCATAATTTCCTACCTTCATTATTAGTATTACATACCGTACGGTATTATTCAAGTGTAAAATATCACACTGCTAGATATTGAATTCTTCCGTTCCTGTGAATAGGTTACTATCGCCATTCTTGCACGTATACCAGCAGTAATTCCGTTGGTAGATGGTAGGCAAATTGTATTCGCTCAATATCACGTTTAGGCGTGATTTAGTTGTGGCGGAATGCCAGCGTGTGCATATAGTCAACGTTTCATCTGGCACGATTATGCATATTAGATTATTGAATAGATGTACATCTATCGTACCGCTTTGGTTGACATATACCCTAGTATTACTACACTCCCACGATTTACCGGCACGAATTGCCTGCACCATTTGTTTCTCAATTACTCGCATTTTGTTTACCTTTCATCTGGGCAGGTACCTTGCGATACCTGCCGACATACCTACCTACCTTTATGGATTTTTGTTTACTTTGTGGGTTTGAGAATGATTCTCAATAACAGTTAGAATGTCCCACCTGTCAATTCAATAACACGTTGGACACATACCCGCAATTTCAAATGGCGAGATTTGTAACCATCAGGTGAAAGGTCACGTGGTGATACACCGTCCGAGTCGTGTAATTCAATTGTTGTGTGTTTGATAAGTTCCATAAGTTCCGTTACGTCGTGATTTCGCAAGACATATTGCATCTTGCGATACTGTAGCGATTGTTTGTCTGTCATCTCTTTGTTTACCTTTCATATTCCCTACCGACATTGATATTATTGCATACCCGTACGGTATATGCAAGGGCTGTACGTGTGAACAATTACACACTGGTATACACGCCCAATTACTTGACAGCGTACCCGTACCTGTGGTATTTACGCGCGCGTTCCATTCTATACCAAATCGCCTATCTGGTAGGGTGGTATTTGTACGATGTAAAATGAGGACTCCGAAATACTGGAATACACGATGTGGGGTACCGGGTAAGGCAACCTCCCGTCCCCAGTGCGTGTATTGGATGGGGGGACTCCTACGCAAATATCACTCTATCTTTTCTACACATATTTCTCCCACAGTAGATATACACTCCTACGGATATATCTCACTCTCTTCTACTCACTTATTTCCCCCATCGTAGAACTGAAAGATTCTTTCCTATCTCACCTACTCCAATTGTAAGGTGGTCAACTACTGTTACATACAATTTATACTCAGGTAGAAAATTGATAGATGGTGCTGAAGTAAGTGTGTTCCGTATAGCTGGCGTATGGTGTGCATATCAAGGTAGTGCAAATCAGATAGGTGTTCCGTATGCACACGTACGTTGTACGTACATTTATTAGTAGTATTATGATGAGTATGAATAAGATTAGTACCCTGTACCATTACGTCCTTAAGAATGTGCGTGTAGTTGATGGTGATACGCTCGAGGCTGATATCGACTTAGGCTTTGGTGTAGCCCTTACAGCAATCAAAATACGCCTAGCAAAAATTGACTGCCCTGAGATAAGTACAGAGGCTGGAGTAATTGCTAAAGGCTTTACTGAAAACTGGGTTAACAGTAAGGTAAATACCGTACATATAGTTGTTAGTGTAAAGAACCATAAGAAGGATAAGTACGGCAGGATACTAGGTTCTGTGGCAGCTGATGGAGAAGACCTGGCTGAGATGCTTATGAATGCTGGTCACGCTATGGGTTATATGTAGGAATAGGGTATTATGTTCCTGCCACTGAAAAGTGAGCATCAACAAGAACAACAACCTACCAAATGAAAGAACCCCGGTGATAAGCCGAGGTTCTTTTTTGTTAACAGAGTATGTAAACTATGAGCATTCTGACTTGGGTTTTCTGGAGACTTTCATTCAGAATATCCACCTCTCGGTGGTGATTATAGTATACACTAAAACTAGTACACTTACCATTATGTGATATACTTAACAGTAAGAACTACTCGCTACCCCTGCAAAGGATGATTCATCCCGGCGGCAGTTTGGAGTCCGTACGCTGAACTTCAGGTCAAGTTTCGCTCTAAGACGGTTGGAATCCGTCAGTAGTTCACGAGTGTGCTGGTGGTTGAATAACTTTGAATCGGTAATTGACACCAGCACATACAATATTGGTCAAGGTGGTCTAGGTAGGGCTTACTCTTTCACCTATCGAGGGCTTCAATTCCGAGGATACAGATTAGAGTATCTCCAATATTGTTAGACTCGTTTATCAAGTTCATATTGAATACGCTTCTCAGCGATTGCTAAGTATTCTGCGTCAAGCTCGCACCCAATAAAGTTCATGCCTTCACGCATTGCTGCCTTGCCTGTAGTACCACTACCCATAAATGGGTCTAATATCGTACACCCTTTTCTGGTTACCATTCTTACTAAGTAGCACATAAGGTCTGTAGGCTTAACCGTTGGATGATGGTTGGCAGCTACGCTATCGTTGCGTTGATATGCTGTTTCGTTACGTACTTCTCTGCCATCATGCGAATATTGCTTAGGTTCTAAGCCTTCTAGTCCTTCGTTACGGTCTTTCTTGTTAGCCTTAGAACAGTAAAAAAACCTAGCTGCTGAGCCATTATCACCATAATTGTTCGGTGCATTACTAGCACCATACCGTAACGTATCTTTATCTAATCCAACACAAGAGTTTCGTTTACGACTTGATGCACCAACAAAAGATGTCTTTTTAGTATCTGTAGGGAATAACTCTAGTACTTCTTGTGAGCCATCATGTATGAAATTGGCTCCCCATCTACCTAGTGGATTGGCTGGATTTGCACCTGAAAGGTCACTACTGTTCTTCCAGGAGTTATCCATTACGCCACCCCTCTCACGTATTTTATCTACGCCAGTAGATAACTTGACGAAGTCATCTTCATCCATAGGAACACGTGTGGCATCTACGTTAATGGCTCCCGTACCCCACTCTAATACGTTGCTTGCAATCGTACCTTTGATAGGTTTTTGAGCCATAGTAATCATTTCCATAGCTGGCTTTAGGGCTGTCCCCCAGCCTTGCCAAGCCTTGGCTTCATCAGTAATAGGCTCATATGGAGCAACCGAATTACTGGTCAATTTGTTCTCTTTATCAATGTCAGAGGCTTGATATGTAGACGCTGTAGGGATTGCTCTGCCCCTATTCGGATGCCCAAATGACTTATCGATAGCACAACTTACGTTGTGTGATTTAGGGAATCCACTACCGTACACCCACGCAATACAATCTTTGATGGTGAATCCAGCATCTTCAATATTGACCGCCATACGGTGCTGCGTACGGGTACTAGCAAACGATAAAAGGTAGCCACCAGGCTTGAGTACACGTAGACATTCTTGCCATATTTCAACGGAAGGTACGTTATAATCCCACTTCTTGGACATAAATGATATACCGTACGGTGGGTCAGTAACGATAGAGTCTATGCTGTTATCGGGATACGTCTTAAGGATATCAAAGCAGTTACCAAGGTGTAATGTGTATGGATTTACCAAGATGGTGTCTCCACTACAATCCAGTCATCAGCAAAAAAACAGTCAGATGGTAGTGTGAGTGATTCCATTTGAGTCTCTGCTTCAGGGGTTTTGATAACAAAGCAGTTGAATACTTCTGACCAACGCAATGTTAGCTGGTCACTACCCCAGTGAACACGACTTACAATCTTCCCATATGCAATATCGTTGTATATCTCGCCAAATGTCATATCACTACCTCTAGGTAATTCTAACCTAGTAAAAGTGTCATGTCAACGGAACTTAGATACCTTTTTGGCTATGGATTTAGGTTGTGCAACAAACTGCTTGCCAGTTTTGTTGCCCTCTGCTTTGGCTCGATTAGTTGCTGCCTTTTCACCAGGACTAAGTGCTGACCAAGCCTTATCTGGTAGATATCGCTTTTTACCCTCTGAAGGTGTATTGTCACTAGTACGCCACTTCTGGTCATTCCATTTTGCAAGGCTATTATCAGCCTTCTTTGGACCTTCGTAACCACCACCTGAAGCCTTGTATTTTTGCACTGCTAACTGAGCTTTGCGGGCTGACCATTCGCCAGAATCACCACCTTTAGATGATGATTTTACGTCACTAACTATCTTATTCCAGAGGCTTGGATTTGTCTTTTTAGCAGTACTCACAGGGCATTATTCCTAGTAAAAGTGACCCATTTGCTTGAGCATATTCAGAGGCTTAATGGGTTTTATGAACTGATTCTATCCTGTTGGAGGAGATAGATTTATCCACTTAATGAATGAATATTTACTGTCAATCCCGATTATTGGGGGGTAAGTTTTTTGAGGGTGGAGGGTCAAGTTTTTTATACCCCTATTAACAAGAAGATATATATACATACTACGTATGTACATATATATGACGCACGTAGTAATTGTGTTATGATTTGTCTATGCCTTAACCGTCATACTAGAGACGGTTTTTGTTGTAATGTTATAGGAGGGTATCCCAATGCCACAAGATTTGCGTGATGCTAGTGATGACTATTTAAAGCGGTTACGTTATGTTAATAAGCGAGTTAAGGAATATACAAAAGAAGGTCAAGTAGACCCCGATGTACGCGCTCAGCAAAAAAAGTATTATCGTGGAGATGCAGGGATGAAGCCACTTAACCCAAGTATATCTAATCCGGGTGACCAGCAGTTGCGAGACCTTTATGAAGGGTCCGGTAAATATTACGGTTATGGTAAGACTGCCCTAGAAGGCTCTAAGCCTTCGTATCCTAATCAAAGCAAAATGTCTAAAGCTCTTGGCGTAAAAAATACAAAAGCAGGAATGTAATCCAATGCCCTACGTAAACAAAGCACGACCTTACGACAAGGAATATAAGCAACAGGTTGCTAGAGGTGAACACCCAACTCGTATGGAACGACAGAAGGCTCGTAGGGCTATGGATGCTAATGGTGTAGCCCGTAAGGGTAAAGACATCGACCACAAGAAACCTCTTTCAAAGGGTGGTACTAACGCACCTTCCAACCTACGGTTGGTGAAACCTGCGACTAATCGGAGTTTCAAAAGAAACTCAGATGGTAGCGTCAAGTAATTGATGTGATACACTGTCATTGATGACAGGTTACTGTCAGAGGAGTACAGTGATGAAGATTATTTCCTTTTCAAGGGATTCTGACGCAGAGGTTGTAATTAACCCTAAGGTTCCTGGAACCTACGATGTAGCAATCAAGACTGAAGATAGCACCGAAATGGTGTCAGCGGTATCTGCTGGTGAAGCTTGGATGTACATTCGCAACTACGAAGCAAAAGTTCCAATGAAGATTATGTTAGACTTTGCAGAGTTGGCTATTCGTTCTATGCAAGTTGCAACGCCTTCGTACAAGCTGCTTTTAAATCCTGAGGTTACTGATGCTGAATAAGGCTATTCTTATTGGTCGCTTGGTTGCTGACCCTGAACATCGCCAAACTGGTAGTGGTAAGTCAGTTGCTAACTTGCGTATTGCGGTTGACCGTAAGGGTAGAGAGAAGGAAACGGACTTCTTTGATGTTACGGCTTGGGGTCAGTCTGCGGACTTTGCTTGTACTTACCTATCTAAAGGTAGACTTGTGGCTATTGACGGTCGCATCCAAGTTCGCTCATATACTGATAAGGAAAACCAACAGCGCAAGGCTTGGGAGATTATTGCTGATACGATTCAGCCTTTGGACAGTGGAAAGACTGGAGGCGGAAGTGAATCGCCTAAGTCAGCTGCTGGTCAATCTGACTTGAATGAGATTGAAGACCCGTTTGCTTAGGAACCCACAGTCCTAGTGGAATGAAGTACGTAAGAGGAATGAAGACGGACAATGCTTCGTCATACTCATTCCTCTTTAATCTTGGACCAGCGAGCCGCGGTTCAAGGTTGGGCATACTTTGCACCTCAGTTACGTAATCACCATCAATGAACTCAGTGAGCAGGATAGCGTATCCATCGTAACTTCTTAGGTAGTCCCACTTTGCTTTAGTAATCATTGCATCTGGGTATGTTCCAAACTTATGAGTACGTTGCTTGAACTCACATATGCCTTTTGATTCCCCAGCTATCCACTCAATATCGTGCCTACACTGCTTGTTGGTGGTTGATATATCACACTCACCAAATATGCAGAATAGACGGCTTTGCAGTTTGAGTGCTGCATATGCTTCAGCCTGTCGATTGGCGGAGGTTTCAAAAGACTTGTACATAAAGGATTCTATAGGTAATCAATGAACGAAGTTAAGACTATATGGAAAACTCCAGATGCTGAGGAACATATTTGTTTCTGTGCAAGAGTTTCGTCAAGCAAACAGTTTGATAGGTCAGAGCGAGAGAATAAACGTCTTCTCAAGTACTGTATGCGTAATAACCACTGGTCAATCTTTGAGATGGCTAACTGGACAATTGAGATAGAGACAACTAGAATGGTTAGCCGTCAGTTTATACGGCATTCAAGTATTCGTGTTCAGGAGTTCAGTCAAAGGTATGCAGAGGTTGATAAACCCATCATTGCGCCATCTATGCGTGGTAAGCATCCGTACAATCGTCAATCATCCATCGAGTTGCCAACTGATATGCAGGTTTATGCTGACAGCATTGTTTCTGATGCAGTTCGCAAGATTCAAGAGTCATATGACCAGTTGATTGAATGTGGCGTAGCCTTTGAAACGGCAAGGGCTATCCTACCTGAGTGTGCGCCTACTAAGTTGTATGCCAACTCATACATCCGCAATTGGATTCACTATATGAACGTACGGCGTGGTAACGGTACGCAAAGCGAACATGAAGACTTGGCAAACAAAATATTTGATGAGTTCAAAGTACAGTTTCCGTTTATTGCAAGTGTTATGGAAGAGATGAATGAAGAATCGAAGGAGAGTAAAAATGTTTAACCTACTGGATAAGGATGCGATTATTCCTACTAGGGCTACGTCAGGGTCAGCAGGATTCGACCTATACGCAACTACAGAGCATACTATCTATAACGGTAGTATTGTGATTGTTTCCACTGGTGTGTCTGTAGATATTCCTGAAGGGCATTACGCTATGGTTTGTTCTAGGTCAGGTCTAGCTGCTAAGTATGGTGTCTTTGTATTGAATGCACCAGGAATTATTGATTCAGATTACAAGCAGGAAGTAAAGGTAATCCTTTCAAAGGTTCCGGGAAATGGTATTGAAGAACGGGAGTTTGTAATCAACAAAGGTGACCGCATTGCTCAGTTAGTATTTGCTAAGTGCGATGTAGATATCCTGACCCCAGTAACAAGTGATGCTATTCGTACTGGTGGACTAGGTAGCACAGGTATCTAGTAGGCAAATTAAAAGAGCCAGCTCTGGGAGTAAGCTGGCTCTTCATCATGAAAGGTAGCCTGAATCGAGGTAGGTAGGTAGGTATAACTCAGACAAAAATAGTATACATGATTACTAATTCTCTGCAATACCTGAATTAATATATTCAACGTATTCTAAAGCAACTTTCATCTGAGACCTAGCCGATGTTGGATAGCCTCGTTTTTTGTAAATGTTTTGCAGATGGTAATGTACCGTACGTGGTGAGATGAGTACTTTCTCACTAATCTCTTTAACTGTAAGTTTATCTACAGCCATTAGATGAAGAATGTACTTCTCTTTTACTGTGAGATTGTCAAACATCTCTTGCTCTCCTTTTTAAGGTATTAAACTGGGTCTCAGCTTTTCCTTCTTCCTCATAGAAGTAGATGACATTTTGTTGTTTACCATTTGAGTAATCTTCTCGATGGAATACAAAGTACTTATATGTTGGATGTTTGGTTATCTCGCCTAAATTGCATATGAGTGTGTGACCCATACATCGTCCGTTTATACATCCCTCTTCGCAGAACTGTTTGCCAGTAAACTTCTCTTTCCATTTTGGAGATACACCCATAGGTGTTCCAAAAGTACGCTCGTCAAGAAGGTTGGCAAGATGAACAATTGCGTTTATGTACAAAGGGTCATCAGTAGATGTGATTAATTTTTGTGCCATATGATAAGTTTATCAGTTATGTATTAATAGCGTCATACGTTACAATCCGATTATGGGCGTACTAAAGAAATACCAGAATCCTAGTGGTGGATTGAATGCTGCTGGACGAGCGCATTTTAAAAAGACTACTGGTGCTAACTTGAAGCCACCTGCGCCTAAGCCTAAAACGCCTAAAGATGCTGCAAGGCGTAATTCATTCTGTTCAAGGATGAAAGGGATGAAGGCAAAGCGCACATCTGCAAAAACTGCTACTGACCCTAATAGCCGTATCAATAAATCTTTAAGAGCCTGGAATTGTAACTAATGTCAGATGATAAATATCCACAAGGTTTAAAAGAAGAACCTATTGTAATAAGTAGTCCTACGGGAAAAGTTGTCAAAAAATTTAACTCATATGCAGAAGCACTGAGTTTTAAAAAAGCATTTGACAAAATGCGTTCAGGTAATGATGTGAAAAGTCTTGCTACGCAAAAACTAGAAGAGGAGATAGCAGCCAAAGAAGGTTATCCACCGAGATACATTTATAATGGCGTAACGTCAATTCAAAATGCGGACACGCTGAGTGAAAAAAGCAAGAGTATACAAAACGCTATTGATTTGCGTAGTTCTAAAATGTTAGAAGGGATAAGGACTAAAAAAGAAGCTTATCCAAATCAAAGTCTAATGTCTAAAGCATTAGGTGTTACTAATGAGAAAGCTGGTAGAAGTTGAAAAATAAACAACATCGTGGCTTTAAAGTAGTACAAGCAGAAATTGCCAAAAAGCAAGGCATTTCTATGAATAGTGCAGGTGCTATTCTTGCATCAGCTGCTCGTAAAGCAAGTCCTGCTGCTAAGGCTAAGAATCCTAGGCTGAAGAAAGTATTAGGCAAGGCTAAGTAAATGCTTAACCAAATGAATAAGCACATCAACCATTTATCTTGGAGTAAGTTGATGGGCATTGAACAAAAAGAACATAATTTAGACCGTCCTCCAACTCCACTTGAATTTCGTAAGAATGAACAAAGAGAGCATAACCTTAAATCTGTCCCTAATATGCGTAGGGCTTTAGAGGCTGAAGCAAGCGAGCATTCTAATCCAATGGGAGATATCGTCATTAAAGGCTCATCGAGTCAACGTAAAAAAGCAACTGCTGTTTATAAAGGAGAATAACTATGCCAATGGGAATGCCTTATCCAAAAGGTTCTATGTCTATGTCGAAGTTGATGGGTGTTGAATCTGGTGAACATAAGAAGCCTATGAAGTCAACATCTGCCGTAATGAAGGCTGAGACTAAAGAGTATGGCAAGCGTCCATATTCTGTTGCATCTATGGTTAAAGGTGAAGTAAAAGAACACCGCTCTATGAAAGGAAAGAAGAAATAATGGCTGACGATAAAGTTATTTCAAAAAATGTAATACCTAAAGTTAGCGCAACATATGGTCCAGCGTTTGCTGAAAATCCATATGCTTCATCTAATCGCCAGAAGATGAAGTCAGGTATGACATATGGTATGGGTAATACTGACAAATCTGTATTTGGACCCGCTAAAGCACCTGCGTCTGGTGGAGACACATTAGACTTTTTACGTGGTAATCAAGGTACGCCGCCTGGTAAAGCTCTTGCATATGGAGTTTCACTTGTGCAACAGTCTATGAAGAAAGGTCAAATAAAAGACCCTTCCGAATATATGAGGCTATTATCTGGGTCAGAAGAATTTCGTAATCTTACTCCAGAATCTCAGCAACAAGTTCGTCTTGGAATGAGGCAATGGTTCCAGACTCAATCTGTTTTTAATCCAGTAAAAGCCAAGGAGATGCAAAGACAAGAGGAAGCCAAAAAAGAAGTTGTAAAGCCCGGTTTTGGCTATGGATTCTCTCGTTAGTTGGATTGATTACGTGTTTCACTAATACTTGAAACAGCTGTAACAATATTGTCAGCAACACCTGTTGACTGAGTAACCTCAAATACTAAATACCAAAGTGCCTTTTGCAAGTCCTCTTGCTGAGTGGCACTTTCTTTTTTGCCAGCCCTACCAACATACTTCAAGACGTTTCCTAGTGAAAAGTTTAACTCCCAGTCAGCAATAACGTCTATTGCTTGAATCTTTCCTTGGCGATAATGCTTTACTACTGGTATATCTGACATAGTAAAAGTATACAACGATAAGGGCATCAAGTAAAACAAGTGACACCAAAAGCAAGAAGATATCTTTCGTATGGTCGTAGTGACAACAGTAAAGACCCAGTCACTGAAAAAGATGGAGAGCGATACAAGACTAGAAATGGAACCTTAGTCAAGTTATGTAACGCAGAAATCTCTATCAACAAGTCTACGTTTCTATGCAAGAACTTCGCTATTAAAGGGGGAAACTTGTGTATGAGGCACGGCGGCATCCCGAAGGAAGTCGTAGCAGTTGATAAGGCTAACTTTACAACAGGGTTATCAAGCCGTACTGGTGCTGCATCTCGTTTTAGGAATGTTGGTTCACGACTACTAAAACGGATTGACGAACTAAGAGAAGACCCAGAGTTGTGGTCTCTCAGGGATGACACTGCGTATATCACTGCATTACTTGATACAAGAGCAGAAGCAGCAGCTGAAGGTGTAAGTATTGAGCAATACAAAAAGATACAAGAGATGTATCGTACTTGTGTTGAGAAGAAATACGCTGAAGATTTTTGGGATACGTTTGATGCTCTAGGTAAAGCACTCAATGAGGTAATGTCTGAATATGCAGCGGCAAAGGATGTTATTGAACTCATTGAAAAAAGAACGAGTATTGTAGAGACAGAACAGCGACTACTTCATCAGAAGGCGTATACACTAGAGGTAGACCAAGCGTTTAGCCTAGTTATGCAGTTGGTGAATATCATTAAGGCTAATGTTTCTAACAATGAGGAATACCAAGGTATCAAGGCTGGTATTGGTAAATTGCTTGCTGTCTACGCAGATTCTGTTGATGACATGATTATAGATGCAGAGGTAATAGATGGCTCAGAAGAGTCTGGTCAATACGAAGATAACGCCGAAACCACTCAAGAAGTTCATCCGACCGAATAAGCCTTTGAGTATTGCATTGCTTGAGGCTATGCAAGAGAAGTTTGATGATGTTATTGATGGTAGTGAGTTTGGTTCAACGGCTCATCCTATTGATGGTAGTGAGTTAGAGTATACGAAGTGGCTACGAAAGTTTGCCCCACACGCTGCGTCAGCACCACTCGGTAAACACCACATACGTGCGTGGGAATGGGCTGAAGGTATTAAGACTGGCTCACCTCCACCGGCGTTGATTGAATGTTGGTTTCGTGGTGGTGGTAAGTCTACTACGATGGAACTTATATCCAGTCGTATTGCAGTTAAGGCTACTCGCAGGTTCCTTCTGTATGTGTGTTCAACGCAGGATGCCGCTAACCGTCACGTTGCCGACATTGCTAACACGATGGAAAAGTGTGGCATTGAACGGGCTATTAATAAGTATGGATATTCAAAGGGTTGGAATGCTGAGAAACTGCGTACAGCTAATGGATTCAATATCCTAGCTTTTGGACTTGATACCGGCGCACGTGGTGTTAAGTTAGATAACCTCCGTCCAGACATGATTATCTTGGACGATATTGATGAGTTGGATGACTCGGTCAATAGGGTTGAAAAGAAGATTCAAACTATAACCCAGACCATTCTCCCTGCGAAGAGTACTGACTGTGCAATCGTATTTGTTCAGAATAGAATCCACGCTAACTCAGTAATGAGCCGAGTGCTTAGTGGTGAGTTGGATATGTTACAGAACAGAATCCAATCACCTATTGTTCCAGCTATTCAAAACTTACAGTATGTGCCTGTTGAAAAAGAAGACGGACGCACAGGGTACAAGATTACTGGTGGTGAGGCTAATTGGGAGCATAAGTCTATTGAGGTTTGTCAAAGAGAAATTGATGACTTCGGTATCATTGCTTTCCTTCGAGAGTGCCAGCATGAAGTTGGTGTTGGAGGTAAGTTCTTTGCCGACTTCAAGGAATATGGTCCAGACGGAGAACCTTGGCACGTAGTAGATGCTGTAGAACTTCAGCCCTGGTGGAGATACTGGGCAAGCCACGACTTTGGTACAGGCTCACCAGCGGCATTTATTCTCTATGCAAGTGATGAGAAAGAGAATATCTACGCTATCGGAGAGTTCTATGAAGCAGGTCACGTGTCCTCTAAACAGGCTGAGAATGCACTTCTCCTTATGGAGAAACATAAACTAGCAGAACCAGCGGATAGACGTTTCAAGGATGGTAAATGGAACACTAAACTTGAAGCAGTTGCGTTCGACTGGGCTAATACATTCCCACCTGAGAATGTGTCTCAGCGCATTGGTGAGTATCCAGTAGAGATATGGTGGAAGAAGGGTATACCTTGTGTACGTGCAGTTAAAGACCGTAAGGCTGGTTGGCGTAGAGTCAAGGAATGGTTGATTGCAAGTAGAGTGGATGGTGACAAGGTGAAGCCTAAGTTACGCATTCTTAGGGATGCTTGCCCTAACCTTATTAGGGAACTAAGTAATACTATGGCTGACCCTAGAGACCCTGAAGAGATTGACGGAGGAACGAGAAGTGACCACGCTATTGACTCATTCCGTTATGGATTGATGTGGCGTGAATATCCAGTTAAGTGTCCAGAGACATCAGATATGAAAACGTGGAAGCCATTATGGGCAGATGATGGGTACGGTAGGAAAGATTACCTGTGAAAACTATGAACATTTACTTTGGTACACTTGCATTTATAACTACTTGTGCGTGTGTATACACCGCATATGAATTACACTGCATTCGTAGGAATATACCTGCACGTAAAAAGCAGGATGATAAGGATTGGTACATCTGATGCGATTACCTCTACAGCGCAAGAGGAATAAGAACACTCTTGGAATGGATGTTATGTCTGGGATGGTTTCTTTTGCCGAGCAAAAGATGCAAGAAGATATGCAACCTAAAGTTATGGCGTTTGAAAAGCGTATGGTTGATGGCATCCCCGGTGCTGCTCAACTAAAAAATGATGAGACTATTAATGACAATAATCTTACGCTAGACCATAACTCAAATGAGTGGAAGGTATTACCCGATGCTCCTGATGAGGAAAAGATAAAGATTACCAAGTTCGTCAAAGAGCAGTTTGATATTGCTTATAGAGCAAGGCAAGAGATGGAACTTGAGTGGGCTATGGCTATTGCCTTCTTTGAAGGTAGACAGTGGTTCCGAATCTCAAGTCAAACACGTAACCTCATTCAATTACAGAATAAGGACGAACCTAACCGTTACATCACAGTCAATAAGATGCGCCCATTGATTGATGGTGTTGTAGGTAAGTTGACTCAGGTTGCACCAGATGCGAGAGCTGTACCACTTTCGCACTCCCAAAAAGACCTACTTGCTTCGGATGAAGCAAACCACATATGTGGTCACTATAACCGTAAGTTCAGCCGAGAGACTCAGTTGAAGGAACGTGTACGCTGGGCTTGTGTATGCGGAACATCCTACCTGAAGATTTACTGGGATGCCAAAGGTGAACAGGTTATGCCTTACTTCTCTCCTGAAACAGGTGAGATTACAGGATATGAAAACATCCAGATTGGTGATGTCAAGGAAGAGATTCTTCCTGCCTTTGACGTATTCCTAGACCCAACAGCCAAGCGTGATGCTGACGTTCGTTGGTTGATTCACGCATCTGCAAAACCACTGTCTTGGTTTGTAGACAACTATGGTGACACAGGTAAGTTAGTTAATCCTGATGCAATGATGGGTAATAACGCATCTTATATTGATGCTTACCTTGAAGGTGGTAACGGTTCAGGTAATGGATGGGTTCCACCATCTACTGCTAGACTTGCACAGAGTGACTCCAAAAAACGTGCTGCAATTGTCTATGAGTACTGGGAAAAACCGTCACAACAGTATCCATCTGGACGATACATAGTTAGCACTAACGCTGTATTGCTACACGCTGGACCTTGGCTATACAAGAAGAAGGACGAGTTCCCATTCATACCTCTTCGTTGGCAACCACGTAGTGGTACACCGTACGGACACTCACTAGGTTTTGACCTTTGTTCATTGCAACAGACATACAATCGAGTTTACTCACGTATGCTTGAGCAATTTGAGCAACAGCGAGATTATGTAATGGTTCAGCGTCTATCTAATGTAGGTGCTGATGCATTCAACAATACTGGTGATGATTACTACGACGAGACTCGTACATATAAGAAGATTTACTACAACCCCGGTTCTGCGCCTCCAGTAGTTAGTCGTGCGCCGGGTATCGGTGGTGACCTATTCCCTATGCTCCAATATGTTGAAAAGGACATGATGGATATTGCGGGATTGCATGATGTGTCTCAAGGTATGGCTCCTGCTGGCACACCTGCCGAGGCTGTTCAGTTGCTTCAAAGAGCGGACAATACGCAACACTCTTATGTACGTGCGGACATTGAGATATCAGCCGCCAAAATCAAAGAGTGGGAGATTGCTCTTGTTGAAGAGTTTGGTGTAGCACCATTCATTGGTAATATTGACCAAGAGTCTAATCCATACGAAAACATCGAGCAGGGTGTTATTACCTTTGAGCATATTCGCAACGGTGGTCAATACCGCATTGTGTATGTACCGGGTTCGAGTATGGAAGACAGTCCTGACCAGAAGTTGCAGAAGTTACTGACTATGCGACAGATGGGATTGTTTGGTGACCCTGGTGACCCATCAACAAACAAGCTTGTTGTCAGTATGTTGAACATCCCTGAGACATCTAAGATTATCCAACATCTTGATGAACAGGAAGAAGGTATGGCTCAACAGGCAATGATGATGCAACAGCAGATGGCACAGCAACAAGGTGTTGCGGCTGAGTCTGCTCGTAAGTTTGACCCAGAGGCTGCTCAGTTGCAGTCCGAACTGGATACACAGAAGATACAGGCACAGATTGCTGCTAAGACAGAATCTGACCTTATCAAGATGCGGGAGCGTTCACGCCTGACTCAGGAGAACGATGCCGCAAAGGGTATCGTTGATGTTTCAAAAGAAAAATTGAAACAACAAATGAATCCCCAATAGTTGGCAATGTAAGAAATAAGGAGTACGATAAATTTGTCAGACGAGATGATGACACCTACACCCGATTCATCAGCGGGTGCGTCAGACGGTTACGGCGTTGGTAACGCCATTTTGGACGCAGTGCGTGGAACCGCCGACTACGATACTGGAAGCACGACAGGCGTTAACGAAAGTGCTATGGTCCCAGCGGAGCAATCCGCACCTGATGATAGTTTCGGCTATCTGTCAGAGCCAGCCATCGATACTAAGGAACCGGGTCCTATCCCTTACGATAGGTTCAGGGAAGTAAACGATAAGGCGAGAGCAGCTTCTGAGCGGCTTGATAAATGGGCTGACGTTATTAGTCAGTTTGAACAGCAAGGATTCCAATCCGCTGCTGATATTCAAAGGGCTATGCAACAGCAACAGGTTCAAGCGCAGGAAGATTCTATTCGCCAACGCTATCGTGAACTTGAGCAACAAGAGTTGGTTGACCCAACTACTGCCCAGATGCAACTTGATGCAGAACTACAGAAGTTCCGCTATGAACAGGCAATGCAGGAAGTCAGTCAGTTTATGGTTCAACGAGAACGTGAACAGGCTATCCAGCAGTATCCACTGGCACAGAAGGCTAATCATATGGTGGACAGTCTTGTAAATGTAGGCGTAAAGCCTTCGGATGCAGTAAGACTTGTACATGAGCAGATTCAGAGTCTTCAGCAATCACTAGTTCCAGAACTTACAAAGCAAGTGGTTCAGAGTCAACGTACTCCGACTCCACAATCACAAGCAGGTTCAGCAGCACCAGTGGTTGGTGGCGTATCACAACAACAACGAAGAATATCCCTCTCAGAAATGATGGGTATTAATCGAAACAAAACAATGTAGGAAAGGCTACGTAAATGGCTATTGACTTTAACGGTGCCTTGACGCTTGCGGACCAAGCAGCAATCAGCAATGACCCACTCGTCAAGGAAATCACAAAATCCCTCCACAAGACTTGGAATGCACTTAAAGACATTCCTCTCTACACATCACCATCTCTCAAGCAGATTGGTGTTCGTTACCTCAACTCCGGTATCCCTTCGCCAAACTGGACTGGTGTAAACTCTGAACCAGTAGCAGTCAAGGGACGACCAAAGTCGTACGAAGAGCAGATGTACTTGGTTCGTAACAAGATTCTTGTTGACCACGTTCTGCTTGACCAGCAGACGAATATCATTGACCCAATTGAAGCACAGGTACAAATCTTCCTTGAAGGTTTCTCCTATGACTTTAATGACAAGTTCATTAATAACAATCCCCTTACGGGCAATATTGATTGTTTCCCTGGACTTGCGTATCGTATGGACAACTATAACGACTTTGATATTCCTCAGCAGATGTCCATTAATGCACCTACTGCAACTGCAGCAATTGACCTTACGAATGGTACGGCAGCCAAGGCTAATGCCTTTATGTCATATCTTCAGCAATTGCTTGACAACATGAATGCTCCAGATGGAGATGGTGTTGTTTTGTATATGTCTGAAAAATGTAAACGTCAGGTTGAATTTGCAATTCGCCTTATGGGTATTGGTGCTGGTTTTGATGTCACTCGTGACTCATATGACCGACCAGTCGAAAAGTTTAAGAACGCAACTGTACGTGTTGTTGGACGTAAATCTGATGGTACGACGAGTATTATCTCTGACACACAAACTGTTGCTAATGATGCTGATGGAAACGTTATCACATCTGGTAAAGCATCATCCATCTATGCAGTTCGTTATGGAACTGGATATGCACAGGGATGGCAGAGTGGACCATTTAAGCCTACTTACCTTGGTCTTTCCAAGGAAAATGGCATTATGCATAACGTAGTATTCGACTGGGGTATTGGTTTGTGGATTCCACATACTCGTGCTGTTGGTCGCTTGAACTGTTCGGTCACTCCATAATAGAAAGGAAGAAAAGAAATGGCACGTGATAAGAAGGCTTCCTTCAAATTCTCTACGGTTGCTGACGGAACTGGAACAATTGCTCAGGCTCCTGTTGCTGGTTCAGGTAACCTTCAGACTGTTGCTACATTCTCTGGCACTAAGGCATATACCGTTGCATCTGACGTATTCCAAACTTGGAACGAGATTGTAGCAGACGCTGCTGCATTTGGTTCACAGGCAGATACGAAGACATCTACGGCTGCTGCACTTGTTGGAAACAACGGTCAGAATATGTCGCAGTTCGTCAAGGTTATTTACCAGAACAACAGTGGTATATCTGGTGCTGGCACACCTACCCTCAGTATTGTTGGTAGTGCTGCTGCTACGACGAGTGGAAATGCTGGTGCATTGTCCTCGTCTCCAGTTGCAGTAACAGCTGCTGTTGCACTTGATACAACTGCAAGTGTAACGAAGGTTGTTTACCTTCCACTGTTGACTGTAAAGCCATACATCCAGCTTCAGATTTCCGGTACTACTTCAAGTGGTGGTGGAACTATGACAATCCTGATGGCTGCTATCGTCAACGGACGTGATGGGTCTGTCGGACTCTAAGTAATATAAGGTAACGAGATGACACTAGGTGAAATCAAACAAAAGGTCAGGATGATAGGTTTGCACCACTTTGGTAGCAAGCAAGACCTTGACCCATTTGGCTTGGAATACCTAGTGTTGGAATCTGCCAATCAGATAGCCCGTAAAACAGACTGTTTGTTTGGCAGACGTTACCTAGACTTAGAAGAAGATGTAGACGAATACTGCTCCCCTGATATGTATCGTATTAGGGGAGTATTCAAGTTAGAAGATAACGAGTACAAGCGACTGCGCTTACTGGACTTTGCTGACCGTCAGGTAGACCGCTACAGGACGCAAGGAAACGCTGTTATCGACGCTTGTATACTTTATGCCACCAATAGGCTTAGGTTTCTTCCTACGCCAGAATCTAACGTTACAAACGGCGTTATGATTGAAGGTTACTGTCAACCTGGAATGATATGGCAGTACGACACTAATGGTAATGCTGTACCACTTGCTGATGACCAAGAGTGCCCCCTCCCTGAATCTGCACACGATTGTTTGGTGTACTCTGTTTTGTACTCACGAGCTATGCAGATGAAGGATGCTAATGTACTTGCGTTGTACAAGAGCGAGTATCTGGATAGACTGGGTATGGTGGAGTCAAACTCTGCTATATATGGTCGAAGGACAGTCTAATGGCTAATCTTGCAACGCTTACCTCAGAGGTACTGCGACTCCTGAATGAAGCAACTAACTCATCTGTTGGTGAAGTTGGTAATGGTTCAGGTACTGTCACGACCACAACGAGTGCAACTATTGAAGCCTATTTGAATGAGGCTATCAAAGAAACGTGTAGGACTTGTATATACGTTCCAGCTAAGGGAACGATTACTCAGTCCAATCCTATTATCAATTTATCCAGTCTGTCTCTAAATTCCACTTATGTTCCTACTGACGATTCAACGGTGAATGACGCTAGTAGTATGTGGTTTCCACTAACAGTACAGTCTGGTCTTACGAATCTCACACACTGTAGCGAACCATCACTACGTGCATATGACCCATCCTTTGAGGCTACCGCTGTAGGTACACCAAAGTATTGGTATCGCTCTGGTGACTACGGAATAAGGGTTTATCCTGCACCATCAGCATCCACTACCTTTACTGTTTACGGATGTGGTGTTCTAGGTAATATCTCTGCAACGTCTATTACGGTTATTCCTGATGACTTGCAGTTGAAGATGTGGGCTAGTTACGCTGCCTACAAGTTGGCATTAAAGAATACGGATGACCCATCTGTTGCTCAACGTGCCTTCTGGGGAAATTGGTATAACGAAGTGCGTATGAGGCTATGGTCTCAGCTAGATACCTTCTTGCGTATGCCGGGTTCTCCATTTGCAATCCCTCCAGTTACAGGTGGTTCTGATGGAAGTTAAGGATATTCTCCCAGTAGTTTTGTCTACCCTGCTCACAGGTGTGTCTTCATTCTTAGGCGCATCATTCACGTTTGTTCGTAAAGTGGACAAACTTGAGATTATGTTGGCTCACCTTACAACCCAAAGTGAAACCCAGTATAAAGACCTCAAGGGTAGCATTCACGATATGCGTGTTGAGATTGTACGGTTGGATAAAGAGTTGCAGAACGTCAAGGAGCGACTCAGAGTCCTAGAGGAAAAGACTAAGACATCACGATGAACATAGCTTGGAGTAGGCTGGTATGGATTGCACTTGGTGCATTTATGGCTAGTGCTGGTCCCGCATTCAATATGGAGTGGGAAGCAAGGCACATACCAGATACTGCCACATTTGGTTATGTAATGAAGATGTTTACGTTATGTGCTGTTGAAGGAGTACGTGCAGGTATTCCTGCACTAGTAACTGCGGTAATCGCATTCTTTGTACGTCAGGACTCAGATGCTAAAGCCTTTCAGTTACAGTCTCAAAGAGACGTAGTGTTGAAGCAGATACGTGAGAATACACCTAGTGACTTGGTTTTTAGTAGAGCGTCCAAGGAGGAAATGCTATGAGTTGGCTTAGTAAAATATTGAAGAAGAATGCTAATGTCCCTGAGGTAAAGATTCCATTTGGTGAGATGCTACTAGTGCAACAAATCATCGACAATCTAGACTTCTTGTCCACATCTGACCTTGAGAAGGTGCGTGATGTAGTCATGCTGGCTATTGATAAGCGTAAGGTGAAGAAGTGATGGCACTGTACGGCTCGAAGGCGGTAGAGGCTGGAGTCTCCGCTGCAGTGTCTAGTGTGCTGGCGTTCCTCACGATGCCATTCAAGGGTACGGACATGAACGCGCTGAAGGTGGGCAAATGAACCTGCAAAACGTACGCATTGAAAAGGAACCAGCACCATCAACAGACTGGCGTGTATACGGTGATATTACCGACGATGAAGGTAATTCACTCGGAGACTTTGGAGTGGATGGAACATCCGTAAACCAGTGGTGGGTTACTCAGGATGAAGTATTCCAGTCGAATATCGTGTCTATGTTTCAGGTGATTATGGCAACGCAGATTGTTTCAGGAGACGCTGAATAATGGCGATTTATTATGTTCGCCCAGACGGCAATGACTCAAATACTGGTTTGGGTTCATCTGCTGGGCAAGCGTGGTTGACAATTACAAAAGCAATGGGAGCCACTGGAATATCATCCGGTGATACCGTTTACGTTGCTCCCGGTACTTATCGTTCCGCTACAGGATTCACGATTGCAACGGCGTACACTTCCGCTACGCAAATGCTCGCTGATCCTACTGGCGCACAGTTTAGTGGTATACCTGCTGGCCCGGTTCGTTTGTCTGTATTTACTCCGACCGACACATCTGCTGGTACGTCAAGCACCGTTCTTTCAGGTACGACAAATAACTTAACTATTAGCGGTTTTGAGATTTACGCTTTTACTGGAAGCGGGATAAATATCACGTCTCCGACATCTACGATTATTGAAAAATGCGTATGTTTTGGAGCGCAGACATCAAATACCATTGGAATACAAATATTCACATCTTCTGCAAATACAAGTAGCACAAAAGTGGAAATACGTAACTGCATTGTTATTGGTTTTCATAATGGTGTAAACATATTCCCTAGTGTAGCTGGCGGTGTTCCTGTGTATGGTGACATTTACGAATGTTTATGCATAGGGCAAAACCAAGATGGTGTTGGCATTGGGGCAGTAAATAATCAATTTGTTGGTATATTAGGAACGTTATATAATTTATATAATAACCTAGTTATAGGTGCTACTAGGTACGGTATAAACACTTCAAATAATAATCCTGTAGCGATTAATGTTGCTAATAACTTAGTGCTTAACTGTATAACTGGTTTTAGGAATGCAGGGTATACAGGAACCGTTTACACAAATAACCGGGCAATAAACTGCACTAGTGCTGGTATTAATACCGGAGTTAGTGGTAACTCTACAACTGGTATCCCCGGTATAGATGTAGGTCAAGGTCTACTACATAACCTCACAAGTCTACAATTTGGAGGCTCCTATCTTGGCTCTCCTAATACTTCATTCGGTACGACTGGACTAAATACCACCGACCTATTCGGTGTAACGTATTCCGGTACATCACCAGACGCTGGAGCTATTACGTATCGGTCGTTAGCTACACTTACTCCAACCTATCAACCTACTGATAGACAAGCATCTACCATCACAATCGCTCCCGGAAGCACATCACAAAGCATCGAACTCTATCTAGGTGCTACAGGTCTAACAGCCTCCACAAGCGGTCTCACAGCCCGATACAACCGCACAAGGACTGCAAGCGTATCTATCCCTCTAGTAGCCCGTACAATCGCTCAGGCGTGGACTGCTGGTGGCTTTGCCGAGGTAGACGCAACCAACATGCCGGGAGTCTACAGATTGGACCTGCCCGATGCTGCTTTGGCGGCTGGTGCTGACGATGTCACGATAGTGGTCAGAGGTGCAAGCGGTACTAACGGTGCGGTAATGACGGTCAAACTGAGCAGCGGTGGCTTGACATCAGCGCAGACGGCATCTGCTGTCTGGGGTGCTTCACCTGCTGGATACAACGATGCAACAACCTTTGGCGGTGTGGTCAATCAGACCGAAAGTGTGGTCAATGGCATTGATACTCAGGTGCAAGATGTCCCATCTCAGGTATGGGAACAAGCAAGAGCAACACATACAACGGCTGGCACTTTTGGTGCTAAGTTGCAGGATAATGTACTGGCAGATGAACTCCTTTCTAGAGATGTAGGAAGTGGTTCAGGTGCAGGAACAGTAAATGAGCGAACTGTAAGGTCTGCTCTAAGAGGTTTGCGCAATAAGACTACAGTCATCAATAATGAGATGACTGTTTACAAAGAAGACGATACGAGTACTGCGTGGTCTGCTACAGTAAGTAGTAGTGATAGCAGTAAGACGATTACTGGCGTTGACCCTACGTAGAGGTATTAGATGAATCTTCAGAACTGTAAGATGAAAACACGCCTTGGTAAAGTTGAAAGCCGAGTGTCTAACATTGAAGGGCGTATGGGTACAAGATGACTATCAATAACTCCGCTGCGGTGAGTTCTGTACTGGCGTTCCTGACGATGCCGTTCAAGGGTGTTGAGGCAAGTGCGCTAAAGGTGGGCAAATGAATCTTCAGAACTTCAGGATTGAAAAGGAACCTGCACCATCCACCGACTGGCGTGTCTTTGGTGATATCGAGGATGACAACGGCAATATCATCGGTACGTTTGGTCAGGATGGAACGTCTGTTAATGTTTGGTGGGTTATGCAAGATGAAGGCTTTCAGTACCAAACGGTGCAACAATTTGCAGTGATTATGGCTCAACAAATCGCTAATGGAGATGCCGAGTAATGGCAACATATTACGTTCGCCCTGATGGCAATAATGGCAACGCCGGAACAGGTCCAGCATCTAATCAGGCGTGGCAAACCATCGGTAAGGCTCTTGGAGCAACAGGTATTTCATCTGGTGATACTGTCTACATTGCTCCAGGTTCATACAACGAATCTGTGACCATTGGCATGACATCAGCCACTGCCACTACATCTGTGATTGGTGATCCAACAGCGTCGCAGTTTACAGGTATACCGGCAGGGCCTATTTATTGGACTATATACAATACGTTAGGTGCATCACCAACATCTACGTCAATAATTGCCACAAGCAAGAATTTTCTATTATTTCAAAACATATATTTTGAAGGCGGAACTATAGCATTTACAACAAGCCGAAATATTACTTTTAGTAATTGTCAATTTTCATACTCAAATTATGCGAGTGGTTCAGGCATAACGATGTCATCTCCAACATCTACGGCTGGTTCATACACAATTACAAAATGTAGTTTCCTAGGTGGATTAAATGCAGTCACTCTTGTAGGTCAAAATGTATCTGACTCTACAACTATTTCAGACTGCTTATTTATTGGGCAACGGAACGATGGTGTTGTTCCAAATTCTATACAAGTAACGTTTATAAACAACACGTTTTTGTTTGCTAGTCTAGCTGGTATAGATGGAATAGGCGGGAATGCATCATTTCCATCAACTATAACAAACTGTTTGTTTTACAACTGTCAATATGCAATAGCATTTAATCAACCCGTAGCAACGCAGAGTTATAACAGAATTATTGCTTGTACATTTGCACTTCAAAATGTTTCAACCAATATTACAACAACCAGTACGTTTGGTAACGGGTTGATTCTTCCGTATTACTTACAGAATGGACTTGGAACATTCCAGATGTTCTCGAGCATTCTTGGTGGACCAAACACAGCGGCAGGTACTGCAACAGGCGCACCGGCATCCGACATGTACGGCGTAACTTGGACAGGTACAACGCCGGACACAGGCTCGGCAACGTACCGCAATCTATCCAATGTCTCTCCATACGTTCCAACCGAGCGCAACGCATCAACCATCACAATCGCTCCCGGAAGCACTTCACAAAGCATCGAACTCTACCTCGGTGCTACAGGTCTAACAGCCTCCACATCTGGCTTATCCGCCTATTACAACCGTACACGTACCGCAGACGTACAGATACCTTTAGTTGCTCGTGTGATTGATGGGTCAAATCCTTCTGGAGTATGGACAGCAGGTGGTTTTGCTGAAGTCAACGCTAGTACGATGCCTGGCGTATATAGACTTGACCTACCAGATGCAGCAGTAGCAGCGGGAGCAGATGACGTAACAGTCGTTGTCAGAGGTGCGTCAGGTACTAATGGCGCAGTAATGACTATCAAGCTCAGTTCTGGTGGTCTAACGGCTGCACAAACAGCACAAGCTGTTCTTGATGCAGTTGCATCAACACACAATAATATTGGTTCTATTGGTGCGTTCATCCAAGACAAGACTGGATACTCGCTCTCTACATCCCAGACGTTCAATACTAGCGGTTCTGTAGGAAGCGTTGCCGGTAACGTAACAGGCAACGTAGTCGGAACAGTTGGTGGTGTTGCTGGAAACGTTACAGGCAATATTGCTGGCTCAGTAGGTACAGTCGCTAACCCTGACAACATTATTGATGCGGTATGGGATGAGCAACGTACTGGTCATACAGCGTCAGGTTCGTTTGGTGAGAAACTACAAACGAATGTACTTGCAGATGAGATGCTTGCAAGAGACCTTGGTAGTGGTTTGAATGCTGGTACTGCTGAGGAGCGTACTGTACGTTCTGCTCTACGTGCGTTGCGTAATAAGGTCAACGTAGGTAGTTCTCAGATGGTTGTAAAGAAGGAAGATGACTCTACAGATGCGTGGACTGCCACAGTCACGACTACTGCGGTATCATCCAACGTAAGTGGAATAGACCCTAATTAAGGAATAAGAGATGCCTACTACTACTGCTATGACGAACACTCTTGAGAGTGCGTTATTGAATCTTATATTGAATGGAACATCCTATACGGCTGGTCAGGTTACCTATGTTGGCATCTTGAGTGCAGCTGGTTCAGACTCGTCGCAGACTGAGATGAGTGGTAGTTCCCGTCAGGCTATTGCATTCGGGAGTTCATCAGGTGGAAGTTCTGTCACTAATACAGGTGCTATTACATTTACTAACTCAGGTTGGGGTAGTACTACTGTTTATGGTGTGGGCTTTTATACTGCTGCTTCATCTGGCACTTGTTTGCTTTATGGTAATTTCGATAGTGCTGTCACTGTAACTTCAGGTCAATCCCTCCAGTTCAATATTGGTGGCATTACGATATCTATGGATTAGTAGATGCCTACAGAAGAAGAGGGTGGACTTCCACCTGCCGCTGTTCCGCCTCCAGAGGTTATTACTGACTTTGGTCAAGGTGGAGGTGGCGATGCAGTTATCACGATTGACCCTCCTTCTGTTGTACCTCCAAGCCTGTCTTTATCTGGTCAGGCAACAGTTATCCTTCCTGTATTTCAGGTTGTCTCTTTATCTGGTCAATCATCTGTTTCAGAGACTCCTGTACAAATAAGGACGATATCGCTTAGTACTACGACGACCACTACGACTCAAGTTAGATTTGTTCAGTCGCTGACTTTGAGTGGTAATGTTGGTGTAACGAGTACACCAGTAATCAATTTTGCATTAGCGTTGAATGGTCAGGCTGGCGTTACTACTGACCCTATTGTTGGTGGAATCGTTGATGCAAGTATTTCATTATCAGCGAGTGCAAGTGTTGACCTAGACATAGGTTACACTGTTTGTGAGTGTCCTGATTATGTGTTTGACCCAGTAGATGATTTACCTGCTGGTTCCTTCCGTAGTGGTGTATTCATACCTATATTCAGGTTGGCTGCTGGTAGCGTATTTGTACCGGCTACAACTGAACAGACGTGGATACGGCGTGGTGATAATGGTTGCCATACGTATGGTTCTATAGGTTTTCAATTCCCACTTGGTCCATTAATGTTGCGTTATGCTAATGGCATATCAGGCACTAAGCATGATGGTACAAAAACAAATAGCTGGAAGCGCAGAGGGTGTGATTGATGGCAGACACAACACGTATGGTTACTGATTCAGCCCAGCCATTTGTCGTTGGTGACAAAGTATGGCGTGGTATTGATACGTACAACGACCCTAACAAGCTTGATACTGGCTATGCTGAGACCATCAGTAATATGCAACTTGATGGTGGCTCTCTTGTGTTGCGCAATGGATGGCAGGGGCTACTACAACCAACGGAGTTGAATGGTGCTGGTAGTGACGCTAACGGCGTTTACGAGATGATTCCCATCAAGAACTCTGCTGGTGTCACAAGTAACTTTGTGTATACATCTGCTGGTGACATCCGCCTATTCAATACGACTACTAATACGTATACGAACCTTACTAGTAGTAGTGCCTTCGATACTTTGTATAGCCCTAATGTTCGTATGGTTGCTTATGGCAAGTATGTGTATGGTGTTCCAGGACGTAAGTCAGATGGGACTGAATCACCTATTGGGTTGTTCCGTACGGATGGCTCAACCATCGAGATTATTCCTACTATTAGTGGGTTCCCTAATCTAAAGCCTTCTGCTAGGGCATATGCGTTTGTTGAGTATGGTGTACCTTCTACTAACAAGCATACGTTTATTGATAGTGCTGTTGGTCCAATCCTTAGAACAGGTGGGATTACTACACTTATCTCTGACTGGAACTTTACTGCTGGCAGTACGGGTGCTATGCCAACGTCAGCAGCTGCTTGGTTGAAGTATTCAGGTGACCCACAACGCAAGGCTATTCCACTTACTGTTGCATCCGGAAACTTCCCTGCTGGTGTAACGGCTGAGATTGTGTCTCCTCTAGGTCAGGGTGCAACTCGTATGATTGAGATTGCAGGTACTGATGATGGGATTTACCAGAATGTCCCATATACAGGTACTGCGGTCACATTCACTAATGGTAGTGCTGATATAGGTGGGACATTCAATCCTGTACCTGTTGCCGGTACTCCTGTAGAGTTCTCTACGGCTGGTACATTACCGACTAACTTTGCTACCAATACAACTTACTTTGTTGTTGGTACTCCGTCATCTACTATTATTCAGGTGTCTGCTACGGTTGGCGGTACTGCCATTACTGCTGGTAGTGCTGGTAGTGGTACGCATTCTCTACAGTACATAAACGTACCTTTAGAGCAGATAAACTTCACTAACCAGAATGACAGTTCTACGGCTATTAGTTGTACAGTTGCATCAACTACAACGGTAACAAGTACGAACCATAACCTTAGAGTTGGTCAACAGATTCTTTTTATGGGTACTACAGGTATTCCTACTAATACTCCAGCTTGGGTGCTGACTGTACCAACGGCTAATACCTTTACGGTATCTATTGTGTCTCAGGGTGGTGCTGCTTATACGTTTACTGCTACAGGTAGTAATAGTTACCATACTGTTCAGGGTGCTGGTATGTTCTTGCTCAGTTTATGGGCTATCAACGTAGACACCCAGAATAGTGTTACAGGTCAGTCCATCAAGGTATCCCTACAAGCGTACAAGAATGGTGTTGCTATTCAAGGTGGTTATGCATCTGCTATTGTTGCACCACCTATTGCTAGGTCTGGTACTGACTGGATAAAGGCTAACCTCTTATGTGACTTCCGTCCATTTAGAGACCAGATAACATCCTTCCAGATATTGATTCAAAATATCAACGCAAAGGACGGTAGTCAGAAAGGTGTTTACGTAACAAACGTAAACCTACACGCTGTAAGTCCTAGATTCAATACGGACAGTTCTGATGCTGCTGACCCTATCACTGGACTTGTAAAGGTAAGGGCTTATCAGAACAATACTAATGTTGCTGGCTATGCTGGGCTACTAAAAGATTGTGCTATCAAGTTCTCATTCGCTTCTGCTAAAGACTGGAGTAAGTACGACAGCGTTAGTATGCGTATGCAGTTACCAGAGAAGATTAGGGATATTGCACCTAACCTTAGGATAGGTTTACAACAGAGTGGTGCTGCTATCGAGTGGGGTGGATATGGAACTCTTGATGAGAAGAACGGCTACATCACGTGGAGTGTAAGAGGGTTTACTGATTCTAGGATTAGTGCAGTACGTCAGATGTACATTAGGTGTGAGACGGACGTACAAGACCTAGTTGATGGTGAAGACTTTATGTATGTTGGCGACATAGTTGTAAATGGCAACTTGTCTGCTGGCATCAAGTACACTTACCGTTTCTCAAGATGGTATCCAGAGGATGGTGCTTCTGCACCATATGTACCCGGTACAGGTACGGGTACATCTACTGTTTACGCTAAAGGCTTTGAGAGTGAGTTATCTGGTGTAAGTGAAGAGATAACTGCTACTGAAGCTTTGAGTGCAAACCAGATTCTATTGAACCCCGGTGGAGAAACACTTACTGGTACGGGTTACACGCACCTCATTATCTACAGGTCAAGTACTGCATTTACTGATGGCTTGTATCGTTGTCTTGGTTCGTTGAAACTGAGTGATAATACTATCAACGGTCCAAACCTTACGTTGCTGAGTTCATCTGGTGGCATTACGTTGATTGATAACGTAGCAGAGTCATCTGTCTTAGATGATGGTCCAAAGGGTTCTCAGGGTGATGTGTACGAGTCTGGTCAGGATAACTTCCCGATTGGTGCTACTGCTATCTCTGTTCACCAGAATCGGTTATGGGTATCCAAGAATAATACGTTGTGGACTTCTTGGCAGTTTGATGCAGACAACGAGTACACAATTAACACAACTCATGTACCGCTATTGACTGACCCAAAAGTTGCAATCAAGGGTGCTTCGTTTGATGTATCCTCGAAAGATGACAAAGAGTACATCGTGAATATGTTGTCGTACCACGGCGACATGATGTCACGTAACAACAGTACGACAGCTGTACTTCTCGTCTTCCGAGAGAATACCGTTTATCCGGTTACGGGTTTTGACCCAACGAACTATTCTATTCAGGCGTTCTTACGTGAACCTGGTATTGGTTTACTTGCACCTAGAGGTCTTGCTAATGTACTTGGTCAACCTTGGTATTTGAATACGAATGGCGTTGTGCAGTTTGCTGGTACTGAGGTTGTGCCTAAGTCTGTAGCCCTAGATGGGTTGATGTCTATCAGTAGTTATAGGGTTGAGATTGATAGCGACAACTTCATTACTGCTGAACAGTACGCTAAGTCATTTATGACTATGCATGACAAGAAGTTGTTCTTGTTTGCACCTAGAGCGTATAAAACTGATACCGTTGACTATCGTAAGAATGTTCAGGCGTATGTGTGGGATACACGTTATTCAGGATGGGTGTCGTTTAGTGCGCCATCTGTAATGACTGGTGGTGTATCTGTAGATACGACAAACGATAGCAGTATCCTTTATGTTGGAGGATATGACGGTCAGATATACATACTGAATAAGTTCTACGATAGCTTGTATAGATATAAGCCTAGTGGTGGTGCAGGTACTGACACGCTAACGTTCTCTGGTACGACAAACACTACTGGGCTAACAGTAAATGATGCAGTAACTATTGTGAAGGCTGGCGGTGGTCTTGCTGTTGGTGACACTATGTATGTCAAGACAGTAACAAATAATAGTGTTCAACTTAGCACATCAACTACTGGTGCAGCGTATACCTATTCTGGCGGTACTGTTCCAGAGTTTTGTGAGTTAGGTGCTATTGATTGGGAAGTCCTTACTAGGGCTTTTGGTCAAAACTATTCAGATGGTGTCTCGTATTACGCTAAGAATAGACCTAGTCAAATAGACTTACACGCAGTAGGCAATACTAGTGGTGGTTCTACAGTTGACTGGTATGCTCAGAATGAAGTTGGCATAAAAGCATCTGGTGATTACGTCATTAGTGGTAACTCATCTAGGGCTATACGTGGTCTAAACAGAGACGTTATTGGTGTCAACTTCCAGATTGGTTTGTCTGGTACTGAGGTCGATTATCCCTTTAGGTTATACGCAGTACATATCCATATGATTGAAAGTGGAATCCAGAGGCATAGATAATGGGTATTCCAACACCTGCTCCAGTCGTACCACCGGGTGACCAAGGCGTACCTGCTGTACAAATACTGCCAGGTTCTAGTGTCGTTGTTATTGAAGGTGACTTCAGTAAATACAACGAAAGACCTAAGGCTGTTGCAGCTGAGATAACAATCACTACGACTACTGACGCAACGATTACTTTAGATAATGCGCCTTATGTTCTAAGGTGTGACTGTACGAGTAATAATATTGCAGTTACGTTGCCACCTGCTAACTCTTGTATAGGCAGGATTGTTTGGTTGGCTAAGGTTGATAGTGGTTCTAACGAAGTTAGTATTGCAGTACAGACGGGTGACACGTTATGGAGACCTGTTCACTTTACTGTATTGAAGAATACTCATACGTGTTGTTCGTTTATTGCGTGTACTGATGGTGTTAGTGGAACTAGTCCTGGATGGCAAGTTCTAAGTTTTTCATAGGCGTATAATCAAGTGATAATGGATATATTGACTGATATGACAACTGAGCATATCGAGCGTTTGATGAAAGTATTACAAGACGAACTAGATAGAAGGATTCGCGTATCAAAAGAAGCGAATGACGGTACAAACTAATGGCAAGTAATTCAGCAAATCCATTCGCTTGGTTTGGTCGTATGTCCAAGCAGAATCCTAAGTGGGCGCAGGATATCAATAACCTAAGTGGTTTCAACAACACTATGGGTTATATGGACGCTGGGCAGAAGGCACTCAAAGGTGATTTTGGTGGTGCTTTAGGTGCTGGTGCTGATACATACCTTCGCACTGCCGTACCTGCCTATGGTGCAATCAAGACATTCAACGACCTGACAGGTGGCATCAACTTCAATAAGATGTTTAGACCTAGTAAGCCTGTTTATGATGAGTCTAAACTAGCGGCTCAGGCTATGAATGCTAACGCTATTGAAAGCCAGCGTAATCTAGCATCACAACAGATGCGTGATGCTATGGAACAGCGTCAGCGTATTCGTCCTCAATATGAGAAGGTCCAAAGTGACCTTTTAGATATGCTGACTCAAGGTGTATCTAGTAGGCAACTTGCTCCTATCTATGGTGCTGGTGAATCTCGTAATAGACAGATTGGTGCTGCATCACAAGCCGCTATGCAACAGAACTTGGCTGCTAGAGGTGTAGGTGGTGGCATTCAGGCTGGCGTAGAGCAGGCTAACCTAGCTGCTCAAAATGAACGTTCCGCTGCGTTGAATAATGCCATTACTCAACAACAGTTACAGCAACGACCTGAGATGTTGCAAGCGGCATTCAATATCCTTGCTAATCGAGATGCACAAGCGGCTGCTGAACTACAGGCTGGTCAGGGTATGAACTTGCAAGCATCCCAGATGGCGTTGAATCAGGCTAACCTAGAGCGTCAACAACGTATGCAGGAAGAGGCTATTGCTAGGGCTAACCGTCAACAAGAGATGGAGAATATCGGTAGTGTACTTGCTTTGTTGTCACCTGAGTTAGATAGGATGAAACGCAGAGGCAAGAAAGTCACTGAACCTTACAAGCCTACTAATGCACCACTTACTGCTGAAAATACACTGGGATATGGACTAGGTTTAACAGAAGAAACTGCTCCAACGGAAACGATTGATATGCCATTTCTTTCTCCGCAGGATTCAATATCTATCCCTGATGTCATTGGTCAACTGGCTGTTCCTAAAGCGTTAGGTGGAGGACTCACGCAAGTAACTGATATTGCAACTATGCAAGAGATAGAAAATTCACCATCTAAGCGTATTAGTAAAGACCTTGGTAATGGGCTTGCATTGGTTGCATATCTTGACCCACGTACTGGTAGATATATGAAGATGTATGCTCGCAATAACCCTGAATATATTGGTCAACCTATGAGTGAGAATGCTATTCTGCGTCAAGATGAAACTGGGAATCTTGGCGGTACAACGCTTGCTCGTTCATTCTATGGATAAAAACTATGGCTATTAATCTAACAGGTTTACTACAAGGCTTCCAGCAGGGTAATCAGTTTGTTGAACAGCAACGTGCTGCTAAACGTGCTGAAGAACAGTTCAAGTTAGCCGGTGAGCAATTCAAACTTACAGAGCGTAAGCAACGTGGTATGGAACTTGACACTAAGTTCAAAGAGGCTAGACGCGTTGCTGAACTAGATGCTGCTGATGAGGATGCAACTCTAAAGTCCTTGATGCAACCCGGTATGGATGAAGGTAGCCGACAGGCTATCCTTGCTTCACGTAACCGCAGACGTACTGAGAACGAAGCATACCTAAAGTCTATGACGGCTGACCCTGAGATGTCTCAGGAGTTGTCAACTAGATTTGGTGATGTCACTAAGTTGATGAAGCCTTCATCGATTCAGTCAGGTATGTTGCCGAAGCCATCTATGGATATTTCTCAGCTTATTAAAATGGCAGAGGGATATCGTAAAGAGGCTGAACTTACCCCTGATGCTGAGTCTAAAGGATTCTTGGTGCAACGTGGACGTGATGCATTATCTGCAATCGGTGCTTCACAACAGATTATTGACAAGTTCCTCCCTGGATACAAGTCCGTTGTAGGTAAGGGTACTGAAACTGCGTCTCCACTTACTGCTGTTATGGAGCCTGAAGCCTTACGTGCTAAGGGTCTTGGTGCAGGTAGTACTTTTGTAGACCCACAGACTGGTCAGACTGTACGACTTACTGAGCAAGACGGTAAGTTGATGAAGTCTTACGTCACACCTGCAAAAGATATTACTGCTGAATATATGCCTTCAGGTATTGAGGGTGCTAAGGTCAAGAAGATATACGCTGATATTGACCGTACTGAGGCGGCTATTAAAGATATTGATTCCAAGATAAAAATGCGCCCTGAGGAGATGAAACTCAAAACGCAACAGGTTTTTGCTAAGATTAGTAACGACCAACTAAGGGCAAAGATTGCTAAGGAGAGTCTTGGTATTCGTTATGCTGGTCTTGCTCTTCGTAGGGACTTGGCTGAGTTAGCAAGAGAAGATGCAAAGCGTAAGTTAGGTATCAATACATCATTTAGGATGGCTGACTTCAATCGTAAGATTCAGGCTACGGCAGCAGCTAATGTTGGACGTGCTGAGGCATCATTACTTAATGCTAAGAAGACATTAGCACAGGCTACTACTGAAGGTAAGCCTAACGAACGGCAAGCTGCTCAAGAGGCTATTAATTTTCTTGAAGGTGAAGTTGCAACGTTACGCAGGGCTGCGTCCGGTGGTATTGACTATAGCGGTTTCAGACAATCTATGGACAGCATTGGGCTAGGTGATGTTGATATCGATATGTCGATGTTTGGTAGTACATCTCCGATGCAAAGTTATGGATACCAAGGTTACCCACAACAGCAACAAGCACCTGTTATAGTTATGCCTGGTGGTGGCGCACCAGCCCCTTATCCGTATCCATATCCGCCGTCTCCTTATCCAGTACCTGCCCCAGTACCTGCGCCGGGTGGTGGCACAACAGCAGGAAGTGCCGTATTTAGATTGAGTGATGGTAGTGCTATTCCGATTGGACCAGATGGTTTTCGTGTAGGTCAACAACCGGGTCAAGTTTCAAATAAAGCTAACGCACTCGTAAAGATGATGTCAGGTGGCAAAAAGTAATGGCTGAAAACCCAAAGCAGAGATTTCGTCGAGTTCTTAATGATTTGTCACTCGATGACAGAACATTTATTGATAGTTCACTTCGTCGTATATATAGCGAATCTCTGTCTTATGGGTTGAAGAATAACTTCCTTACTAAAGATGAGGTAGTTAAGTATCAGAACCTTGCTCAACAGCGAGATGCTGCACTTCGTAAGGTAAATGTCCTTGACCCTCAAGGGCAACCTATCTCTAAAGAGACTACCGTCCCAGTTATGCGTAACGGTCAGATTGTTCAAGAGAAAAGGGTTACACCTGTTACTCCATTTGACTTACTGCGTAAGACTGGTGGTCAGATGGAAGGTGGTCCCGCAGATGGTCCACTATTTACTGGCTATACATTAGATACACAAGCACCTCTAGGAACAGCACGTAAGAAGTTTCAAGAAGAGGTTATCCCTACTGCACAGAAAGCAGCTACTGAACTTGAACGCACCAAGGGTGAAACGAAGTTTTATCAGCCCGGTACTCTAGCAGGTCTTACTGCTGGTGCTGTTGCCTCTGTCCCAGTAGGCGCATTTAAAGCCGTTACTGCGCCTCTTGCTTCTGCTGTTTCAAGGGGTGTTGGGTTATTCAATCCAGAAGCATCAAGGGCTATGGATACGGCTCTTGCTGAAGCGTATTACCCTAAGGCTACAGTTGATGTATCTCAGCCATTTAGGACTGGACTAGATGTAGGAGAGATTGCTGGCACTAAGTTTGCAGAGGCTATCCCTGCATCTCTTGCTGCACTTACTGCTGGTAGTGCTGCTGCTATCCCTGCTTCTATTGCGACCACGCCTATTGGTGGTGCTATTGCTGGTACTGCTGTTGGTTTAGGGGCTGCTGCTGCTACAGGTCAGGCGCAGAACTTCCTTACTGAGTTTGCATTAGGTTCCTCTTATAAGCCATCTGAAAAGGGTTTTGGATTTGATATTCAGCGTAGCCCGCTAAGTCAGGCTAGGGCTGAGTTTATGAGTGAGCGTACTGAGCTTGCTCCTAGTGCTGCATTTGCTGGTGAGTTTGCGCCTAACCTTTTGATGGGTACACCTACCCTCCCTAAGGGATTTGTAGGTGGACTAAAGTCAGGTTATCAGGCTACTAGACTAGGAACTGCTGGAAGACAGGCACTTGCGGCTGCATCTGTACCTACTGAGGGTATTGCAGGAAGGCTTGCGGCTACACCTCTGGCGCAGGTTGGTCGTTCTGCAGGACAGAAGTTAGAGAATATTCCAGGAGTAGGTGCGGCTGCTACGTTTGGACGTGGATTCTCTGCATCACCTGCTGGACAAGAGTTCCTTTCCGATATTGCTGAACGTGGTACTGAAGGTGCAGCAGACCTTTACTTGGCACTAAAGGGTAACGCTGAAAAGCCTGAATCAGAGCGTGACCCACTATGGAAGATTCTGGGTGTGACTGCACTAGGCTCTATGTTTGAAGGTCGGCATAGGCTTGGAAATATACTTAATGCACCAGGTCAGAAAATTGGTAAGTCAATCGTTCGTGGTATGGATGCCAGATTAGGGACTGTCACTCCATTTGCTTATGAAGGATTAACGCCTACGACCCCTGAAGTTGGTATTGATGGTATTGCAACTGCACCTATAACTACACCTACACCAAGAGGACGTGTATCAGGTACGTCTACTCCACTTCCAACGTTACCTGCTGATGCTATACCTATTGGCGGTGGACGTGTTGCTAGATTTGATATTGATACACGTACGTCATTTATCGAGCCAGCACCGCCAGTAGATATTGATAGGTCAACTGCTGTTAGCCCGTCTATTGGCACTAATGTGCTTAATGCACTTACTGCTGTATCGCCTAAGTTTGGTGACATAGTTACTGGAACCTATGGTCGAGTTGGCACTACCTTTGGCAGAGTTCAATCAAAGGGTGGTGAAAGCCAACTGTTCCTTGGTCTTACACATGATGGACTTGCAATCGTTAAGGCTACAGATAAGAAGACTGGTGAATCTAGTGTTGACCTTATTAGCCCAGACTTACTGATTGGTGACAATAAGCGTATTGCCAATAAAGCATTCAAGTCTGGCAATCTTTTGCCAAGCGATAAGACTGGGTATCAACGTAAAGGGTATGACGCTGAACTCAATAAGGCATCTAGTTATATTCCTACATCTGAAGGTGATGGTCCATCATTTGATGACTTTGATAGAGAGATTAAAGTTTCAGGTACTCCATTCTATGGAAGAGTAGTCAAGGCTATTGATGCTAACTATTCGGTAGTTCAAGTTCCATCTCCTGTGAGTGGGTTTGATATGCTTGTTGTTCCTAACGATACAGTTGAGGGACTTAAGCGTGGTGAGAAGTCAGATAAGGTAGCAAGAGAAGTTCTTGATACTACTGCTATGAATATTGATATGTCAGCCTATAGGGTTGACAGAACCAAGCATGACCCATTATTCAAAGATACAGATAGAACTACCGTAAGAGATGAAGTTAGCCCTATTCTTCTTACGCCAGACCAGATGTCTGATGTAGGTACACGTAAGGCTAATATTCGTAACTATCGTAATCAGTTGCGTTCTGAGGGTCTTCCGGATGGAACCATAAATGACAGGTTGCGTGAAGCCCGAAGGTTAAATAACAAAGAGTTTGACAAGACTATCAAGGCGGCTGTCAACGATTATGAAGTTGGCACGTTAATCGACCACGTAGCACCATCAGGTGAAATTGAAACAGCAGTCGTTGTTGCTAACACAAAGTTTGGACCTACAGTAGTAAGCACTACTAATCCGTCCGCCCCTGCTTATACTGTTCAAGAATCTGCTATAACCGGCGTTTACAGCGAAGTGGCTCCTACAGAGAAGGTTAAGCCTGAATCTAAGAAGGCAGAGCCTAAGACTACTGAAGATAAAAAGGCATCAAAGAAGAAGTTAGTTGCGGCTAAGGTTGAACCAGTAGTAACGCCGGAAGTCAAACCTGAACCATCAAAGGTTGAGGCTAAAACTGAAGTTAAACCTGAGATACCTAAGGAAGCTGCTCCTAAGCCAGAAGTTAAATCAGAAGTAAAGGCTGAAAATAAACCTGAAGTTAAGCCTGAGATTAAGGCTGAAGAAAAACCTAAACCAGAAGTCGAAGCAAAGCCGGAAGTAAAGGCACAGCCTGAAATACCTATAAGTAATGTGGCATCTGAACCTACTGTTACAGCGAAACCTACTAAGGTTGAAAAATCTGCTCAGGCTGGTGAGTTGGCTCGCCCAATACGTGGCGGGTTGAACAAGATTGATGCTGGCATTAAAAACTTAAAGAAGAAGTTAGTAACATTCAAGGTTGATGACCTTGGTAATAAGCGTAATCCTGACCCATACAATCAGGCTAGGGTTGATGATTCTAGACGTGCTGTTGAGTCCACAGTTGACACTCTGTCTAAGGATTTCGTTGAAACATTATCTAAAGTTTCAATTGCAAAGACAAAGGTTATTGACACTCTGGCAAAAGAAATTGAATCAGGCAAAGTAACTCCTGAATCAATATCACTTGCAGAAACGTCTGTCAAGAATATTGATTCTGCAATAGCATCTATAAAGTCCAACTTTAATAGTGTTAAACCATCGCTTGATACACACCTTAGTGAGCAATCAAGGATTGATGCTATATCGAAATCTATTGATAGGCTTGAAAACTTAAATTTGCCGGAAGTTAAAATAAATGAAGTTAAACCTGAAGAGTCTGTAATTGAAGGTCCTATTACAGGGTTTGGCGTAGAGAATCCTAAGGATGTAGCGCAACTCACTGGTGAGAAGCGGTTTGAGTTAGGAAAGAAGTTAAACAAAGAGCAACGTGACTCTATCCTGAAACGAGTTGGCGATTCATATAAAGACCAAAGGCATCAAAAGGAATTTGCTGGGCTTGACAGTCGTGGTGAAGAGACGTACCGATATCCATATTCAACTGAGCATATGTACGTATCCAACATCACAGGAAAGTTCATTCGCTACTACGTTGTAATACCTTCTGACATAGCGCAGGAATTAACTGGTGTAAAGCGTGATATCTACGCTCACCCTAGTGAGTTATTCCCTGATATCACTACCTCCAAGGCAGTTGATATGGCACGTATGACTAAGTCAAAAGAGTTGCGTGAACTTATCGCTGAGGCTGAATCTAATGGCTTTATTACGGAAGATGAAAGCCGTACCGCTATCAATATACTGCCATCGTATGTAGAGGATAAGGCAAAGCCTAACCGAACAAAGACTATTGAAGACATCATTCGTAAGGCAGAGCGCATCAATGAGCCTAACGAAGAAGTAGATGTTCTTGAGAAGGCTATTCGTGATAACGCTAAGGATGGAATACCTGAGTTCTTAGATGCTAAGATGCTTGCTAATTTTGCTGAAGGTAAGTTAGCACGAACATATGCTTTCAAGGATATTAATGGTCTACCTATCCGTCAATTCCCTGGAGTAGTCACTGCTGCTAAGGCTCGCATAAAGAGGGAAGGTGCTACACCCGAAACTGAAGCACCAAAGGTTGACCCAATAGTAAAAGAAACTGCTATTGAAACTGCTGACCTTATTAGTGAGCCAATCTTTACTCCTGAGGAAGAAGGAAGTGAACTCAATACAACATTACCGGGAGATGTGGAAATCCTTGATGACCCATCACTCGTTCGTATCCAAGCATCTATCGAAGGGCTTGGAAACATTAATGATGTGTTCCGTAAGGCACGTAATATTGGGGAACTACAACAAACGCTAGTCAACGTCATTACTGATGCTAATCAAGGTATTAATCCTGCTGAAGCTCAGAAGTACGCTACGGCTATATCTCAATATTACGATGAGTGGATTCACGCATTCGTAAACAGAGATTTGCTACTGGCACAACAGTTGGCTCAAGGTGTTACTGCATTCAAGAGTGCAGCTCCTAGTGGTGATGCAGCTGAATACTCTATCTTTGAGCAACCTATTGAAGAGGATATGCCTTACGCAAAACGTAAGTCAGTAGAACGCCAGAATAGGGTTGCAAGGCTTTATCAGTCTGTAGATATGCCACGTCTAAACAGCATCATTGATATGTTGAATGATGAGGCTGGTCGTAAAGTTGTTGCTTTAAATGAAGAAGGAAAATACCAGTACCTCCCAATCAACTTCTTCACTAAGGCAAGTGAAGGGACAGCACTGACTCCATCACAAAAGGCTGATGTAGTTGCTAAGGTTCAGGCTAAGTTGGTGCGTGAACGATATCGAACCAATATGCCTGTTTTTGCAGTCCTGTCAAAAGCTCCTGAAATCAACAGGGACTTTAATGACCTGTTTGTTGGTGAAGGCGCATACGTCAACATTAGAGGTAACGATACCAATGTTGGTCAACAGGTAGTGTTCTTGACTAAGAATAATAGTGACCCATCTACTATTGTTGAAGAACTGTCTCATGCACTCCTTGAGAATATGCCTATTGATATGGCACGAGAAGTTGCTACCAAGCTAGGTAAGACGCTTCGTGAGCCAACATCAACTAATACAAGTGTAACGTCATACGAACTGCAAGAAATGTTTGCAGCTAGGATGAAACTATCTTTCCTTACAGGAGAGAAGGAAGCATTCACTGGAGTACAAGGCAGTAAGGCTACTAAGAAGCGTCTAGGCGAAGTGTGGGACACCATACAGGGCTTTATGCGTAAGGCTTACGGTCGTATGGTTGATGGCACTGCTATCCCAGTAGATGACAAGCCTAAGGTTGAATGGGTAGTGCCATATAACAACCAGACTGTATCTTTATGGGATAAAGCACCAATCCTGTTCCGTAATAATGACGGGACACTTTCTCGTGGTGTTATCCAGCCTACTAAGAAGTATCCGGGTGGTCCAGGACTTGTCAGGGATACGATGCTTGAGAAGCCTATCGTAACAGTCAAGACCGCTGATGGTACAACTGTAGATATAGCACCTAAGAGCGTTGTTGCTTTGTCTGACTTTATTAGTGAGACTCCTGAGTTCGGCAAGATGATGCTGACGTTTATGTCTGGCTCTGCTGGTCAGAGAGGCGTATCTGTTGTCGGTCTGTTGAATTCGTATGGCGATGTAACTAAGGCACTTAGTGATTCAACTTATGAAGGACTTCAAGGTAAGGTTGACGAATTTATTGACGATACAGATTCCAAGTATCGGCTAGATGCAACTGGGGATGCTACGCAAAAAGCAAACGCAGAGACAATCCTTAAGGCAGAGATGCCTAATAGATTGCTCGGGATAGTCAATCAGGCTTACAAGTATGGGCTACTGTCTGATGTTTCTGACAACCCATCTGATTCTCTGAGTTTGCAAAACTGGTTGAACGTAGTGGGAGTAATGCGAAGTGGAAACGGAACGACGAGTGATACCTTTGCCAAGGGTAAGTCAACCAAAATGTCCGCATACGATTGGTACCGCAGTTCAATCAAAGACCTGCAAAAAGCAATCAAAGACGCAGAGCCATATGCAAGTCAACTGGAGATTCAAGGCGATTATCAACGGCTCAATTACAACGTGGACGCAGACAACACCGGCGGTAATGTCCTGTACTCCAGTCGGCAAGTTGGTGATACGCCGAGAATCAACAGAGCGTTAGCAAACGGTCAGTCCTCTAACACTAACCCTGATTCACAGACCCCTGGTGATTACGCTGAGTCTGCTACCCGTAGTGGTATGCCACGTGAGTCAGTCACACCTATTGTTGAGCGACGAGTTATTGCTGACGCTGACCGTTCTGGTCTAGGTAATAGCAACATCCGAGTGATGGAACTGAATGACGTTCTCGTCATAGATGGCACTATTGGGTTGTCACCTGTAGGTATTGATACGATTGGTAAGGCTATTGACTTTGCTGCTCGCAACAATATCCAGAACGCTATCTTGGTGTCACCTGCTACACCATCTGAAGACCTTGGTTACAACGACAGAGGTGGTTATACAGTAAACCCATCTGTTACTTTTGAGTTTGAGAATCCAGTCACTGACAATATGTATGCGGTGATGAAGCGTATCTATCCGTATATCCGTAAGGGATTGGATAGCCGTTCAGTTACGTTACATAACGTAGAAGAAGTAGGAAAACCATATGAAGAGTCCCTCAATACCTTCGAGCAAGCCATTGACAAGATTGCCAGAGAAATCTCTAAAAGACGTATTCCGGTTCAGGCTATCCAAGGTACTGAAAGAATCTGGCATTTCGGAAACCAATCGGCGGAAGGCTACGCCATTCCTTACTACGAAGCGAGAAATGTACTTCACCTCCTCAAGCCGGAAATCTATGAAACCGGACGTGAGCCTGTTGCAGACAAAAGAGTAAAGTCAGTCCTTGAAGACGCTATATCTTCTGTATCTGGTCGGTCAATCAGCCTACCGAATATAGACTTTGCATCCGTACCTGACAATCCTGAGCGTAGGATTGCTATGGTTGACAACTATAACCGTCTGCCAGATAACACGTACAGTACTAATCCAGAGACAAAGGCATCTTATGATGCATTGATGTCTGAGCTAGATAGGCAGTTCACCTATCTAGGACTGAGTGTAAGTACTACTGGTTCTGATACACCTAGCAAGTTCTTGCTGACACCTCAGCCTATTACTAAGGGTCATCCTTTGATGGCTAACAGCAAGCATAAAGACGTTGATGGTAAACCACTCCGTTACATCGACATCCTTGATGCTGTTCACAATAGTCTTTCAGAGGCTGTAAAAATGGTTAGTGCTGGTGAGCATTCTGACCTGATGGCATATGCTGCTCATTCTGCAATCACTAAGGATGCTAAAGCTCTACGTGCTTTGTATACAGAGACGCTTGGTCGTTCTTCGTATGAAACACTGACGAGTACAGATGTACACAAGGCATCACTCGCACCTATTGAAGATTCAAAGACGGGTATTGTTGCACTTGATAAGCGTGTGCAATCTTTGTACAAGGATAGCACTGCTCCTTATGGTGACCTAAAGAAGAATGAAGTCAACAATGCTATGGGTCGGGTTCAGTATGCGGCTGGTAGCGGCACTCCTATTTACAGTCTGCGTCCTATCAGTGATGCTGTTATCAGTGATACTGGTGAGCTTGATGAGGCTAGTGCGGATAACCCAGTAACTGTAGTCGCTGAAGACGGTACTGAGACAGTTGCTACAAGTGAGTCAGCAGTTAGTCGTATCTTGAACTTCCTTGATAAGAACCCCGTTACTAGGACTCTTGATGTTATCAATGCACTAGGTCGATTCCCAATGGCAGGTGACTGGTCAGCTCCACTAGTTCAGAACTGGATGCTTGCTAACCCGATTGAATCACCTGACTTGTTCTTCAAGTCACTTATGTTTGGTCCAAAGTCACTTGCACCTAACATAGGCTTTGATAACGGAACCAATATTGTGAACCGCCGTATGTTCTATGGACGTAAGCAAGTTCACGAAATGGGTGATGTTATTCGTTCCAACCGATTCTATGAATTGGCTAAGGAGGCTAATCTTAACCTAGCTACTATGGAATACGACCGTATCCTTGAACAGAAGCGCAAGGAACGAGAAGAGAAACTTGCGCAACTAAGGCAACGTGACCCTAGTGCAACTCTTCCTGAGATTGACTTGATGGATATTGACGAACTTGATGTAGACCCTGATATCCAAGGTCTATTGACTGGTGAGCGTCACGTCCCTCTCAAGGCTGCATCTGAACGTGCTATGACGATGATGAAGGACTACGTAAAGTTCAACAAGTTCTATCAGGCGTGTGAACATTACGTTGAACTTGGATACGACCCATCATCTGAAGGATTCAAGGAAATGGCTAGTGATATGGCTGCTATCTTGAATGTTATGAATGGTGATGTCAAGTTCACTGCAAACGAATACGACAAGTCTATCGGTCGATTGATGAGGCGTGTTATGTTTGCGCCACGATGGCTTACGAGTCGTGTGGTTGCTGACCCAATCCTTCGGCAGGTTGTGGCTATGTCAACACCTGGTAAGAAGTGGCTGAACGCTAATGGTATACCTACAGACCGTTCTTTGAACCCATATGTGCTTAGGGCTAATATCCGAATGGCAGCTAAGGCTCAAGCCTTCTGGTATGCACTTGTAGCCTTCTTTGGTTATATGAGACCGTTTGACCAGTTCAAGGTTCAAACTTCTGTCGGCAATATGGCTACGAAGATTCAGGTTGGCAACTATGTGTTCAAGGCTCCGGGTGGAAGCATGATGGCACTTGAGTTTACAGATGCTTTCTATAATGCACTCAAGGTTTCTGTCAAGGATTCACCTAAAGAAGGTGTAAAGAAGATGACAGAGATGATGTCATCCTTTGCACTTGGTCGTATCGTTAACTCTCCTGCAATCGGCGTTATAACGGAGGCATTTACTGGTCGTGACTTTATGGGTAAGCCTGTAGGTTACGTTGATACAGACTTGCAGTCTTGGTGGGAAGGTGTAGCTCGTCCTACGATGTCTGAGATTGGTATTCCTCTACCAGATATGAAACTCAGTAAGTTCGTAACGAAGAATCTTATGTTCTTGTGGATGCAGTCTTACCTTGAGACATATAAGATGGCTGAAGACAGACTAGAGGACGATAAGTTCTTTGAGGCTGGGTTCATAGGTGCTGTATCTGCACTAGGTGGTCGTATTAGATACAACCCACCTGCTGGTAAGGGTGAGTACGATTACGATACATACGGTAACCCACCGGGAGTACAACACTACATCCTTGGGATTGATAGAGAAGAGTGGTTGGCAAGTCCTGGTGCTAGAACAACGCCAGAGCAGATTGAGGCTATGGAACAGGATTTACTGAAATGACACCAGTACAGCAGTTCATTAATATCGCCAGAGGATGGGTTGGCACAAAGGAGGAGCCAGTAGGAAGTAACCGTTCATTCCATATTGATGTATGGAATAAGTCGTGCGGTGTACCTCTAGGTTCCTTCTGGTGTGCATCATTCTTGTGTGCTGCTGTACACAATCGATGGAAATTCCTTACAGGACTTGACTGGCAACTAGGCACATCTGCAAGCTGTGATGTATTACTCGCAAGAGCGAAGCGTCTAGGTATCCTTCATAAGACCCCATACGTTGGAGATATAGGCTTTGTGCTTGCTCCTAAGGACGATACAGACGCTGTTCATGTGTTCTTGGTATCAGGCTTCAAGGACGGTAAGTTTACGTCCATAGAGGGCAATAGTAACCTAGATGGTAGCCGTAATGGTACGGAGGTTGTTGAACGTCCTGACCTATACAAGTTCCGTAACCCCAGTAGGATAGTGTTTGCTAGATGGGCTGACCTGATTAATGAAGTTGCTGATGGATGGAATATTGTGATTGGTTCTGACACCATCAAGGCTGTGAATGCTAACGGTAAGACGTACTCGCCACTTCGTCCTATGCTTGAGGCTTTGTATGGTGAAGAAGTAAAGACTCGCTTGACGTTTGACTTAGTCCCGTTGTGGGATGGTGGGACAATCCCTTGTTCACCTATCATTATGGATGGTAAGTCTATGGTGTCAGTAAGAGACTTTGCTAACTGGCAGGGACTGAATATCGTAATCGACGATAACTCTATCGTACTAAAGAGATAGCAGAAGAGAGTAGGTTTCCCTACTCTCCATCTTTACTTTCTTCTGACTTGTGCTGTACTAGTTCTATTTCAACGGATGGCATCTTAGATAATTTATACATCACCATAAACTGTTCCATTCGCCGTTGACTAGACTCGTCCTCAATATCAATACCTTTCTCTTCCAGCCATATTCCCATACGTATGTATTCTATGTAATCGTATATGAGAGTTAACCCATAACAGATTGCTATTCCTATGACTGCTCCGATTAGGTATTGCATATGTGCTACTTATCTTTCAGCATGACTGTACGTATTAATGTCCTGTTGTTATAGGTAGATAGGATAGATGCTGCACTGTCTACTATTGTTAGGTATTTGGGATTCACTATCTTCCCTGCGTGTCCAACGATTCCATCATCATTTTTTACGTAGACATCAGCAGCATATTCATTTGGGTGTTTCTCGAAGAACTTATATGCAGTCTTTGCTAGTTCGATGATAAGACTTTCGTCTTCATTAGGTCTTATTGCTTGTAACTCAATCTTCACTTTTCATCTCGCTAATATCTATCTGCAACACGCTTGCAATCTGGTTTATGTATTGAGAGCCGTCTCGTCTACCCTTCTCAATACAGTTCATTATCTGAGGTGATATGTGAGAGCCATCAGTATTGAATACTTTACGAGCAAGTTCTCGTTGTGACATACCTAACTCTTTACGGCGTGAAACGATAACCTCACCTATTGTCATCTTGTCACCTTTTTGTTGGTGTCAACAATATGGTCATCAGACCACTTGCCATAATCCCAGTCACTTGCGACTAGGTCATCTAGTGTTACGCTTGGATACTTGTCGCATATATCCATACCGATATTGAAGTCGTGGTCTATGAACTGCTTGATACTTGCATCGTGGTACAAAGCTCTTGTTTTACCCCACGCCTTACGATAGATAGGTCTACCTGCTTGTAGATGCTTTAGTACTCCACCGAATGTCATTCCACTACCTCCCAGTCATCCATAAGGAAGTCAGTAAACGTATCAATGAACAGCCGGTCTAAGTCACGTGGGTCATTCATATGCTTCCAACGCTTGATTGTGTATGCATACGTTGGGCTTATCTCAGTTGGATACTTGAACAGTTCTGATGGAGTATAAAGTAACGCTTCGTGTTCATCCCACGTATTACGGCGTACACTCTTGCCATCACGTAATGCTTGTATTGCTTCTAACCCTGTCATTCCACTACCTCCCAATCGTCCATAAGAAAATCTGTATAGATGCGTTGCAACTCTAAATCAAAGTCACGCGGCTCATTCTTATTAATTCTGTTCCATCTACTCATCGTTAATGCGTATGTTGGTTGAGCTATGACAGGTAGGTATTCACCCATTTCTTCTGGGCATATTGCTTCACCTGCGCCCCAATCTTCACGACGAATCTTTTTCCCTGATGCTAATGCTTTCAGTGCTTCAATACCTGTCATTCCACTACCTCCTAACTTGTTCTTGTTCGTCTACTTTTTTACCGTTCATTACCCCTGTTAATTGTTGTTAATTAATTGGTCAATGACGTCACTAATGTATTGATTTTTGACTAATACGATCTGTTTGCAATAATCTCGTTTATTTAATTCGTCAATACTTTTATCCCAATATTTCATCATAGAGCCTATGAAATCATATGGGTTGTCCCTCTGAATATACCGATCTAAATATTCATTCCGTAAGCTTTTATCAGGATAAATAAGGACTAATTCAATGCCTTCAAGCTGCAGTAAATTTAAGCTTTCAGAATCTGTTTGAAGAAAAACAATATCAAAGATGCCAACATGTTGATTAATATCTTTTAGAAAGTCTCCCTGTCGTCCTTCATATTTCCAATACTCTATTTCTACTGCTTCAATTTTAGAATTTTCACAGATAAATGTTTTACCTGTTCCACAAAATGCAGCACATAAAACAGTTTTCTTTTTATTTTTTATCATTCCGGTCATTCAACTACCTCCCAGTCATTCGACAATATATCCGCTGATGATAGGTTCGTTATCCCATCAAATACTCTGTTGTTAGCCCCATCTAATCTGTACGTTATCAGTCGTTTATCTACCATCTGAATGAACCACCTGGCTCCTATACGTCTGATACGGCTGCCCTTACGAACATCATCAAGTGCTTGGCACAGAGTCTTCATCTACCACTACCTCATACTTCTCGATTACTTTGTTGATTGCGTTGATTCCCCAAGGAAGAGTCATCTTAGGTGACGGCACTCCCTCATCAACCAATATGAGACTGATGTCTCTTCGGCTTACGCCACCCTTATACATATTCCAGATACGCAACTGAACGTCATCTGGTATCTGGTCAATAAGTTTCACTCTCTTATAGGGAACTGGTTTCACATTCCCAGATGCAGATAATTGACTGATATGTTTTACGCCTATCATTCCTAACTCCTAGTATGCTTGTCTATCAAGTATCCTAAACCCAAATAGTAGCAGGTTATGGATGCAGCGACGATGCAGATTATGGTCACAAGTACTTCTATCATTTGGTGATTGGTATCCCTAACTTAGCGGCTGCGCCTTTGAGATTACGGCAGTCAAGGACGATGTACGCCCGGTAAAGAAGGTCATCAAAGGTACGCTTCTTGATACCTAACAACTCTGCTGCCTCTGTACGGTTCTTAGTGCTACACGCTGCCTTGATAGCCTGACGTTGCCAATTGCTAACGCTCTTTAACCCTCGGCGGTCTTCAGTACTTTCCATTATAAACTCCCCTCTGGTATGTCCTGGAATCTTGCGATTGTCTTGTGGAACTCTACCCTTGAAACCCCTATTGAACCATTACGGTTCTTTGCAGTAATAACCTCAGTCTCTGATGGTAGGTTATCGTCCCAACTGCTTCTATCATCCGAATAATAGTCCGGTCTGTACAGAAATTGTACCACGTCTGCATCAGATTCAATATCCCCAGACTCTCGTAAGTCTGACATGATTGGTCGCTTGTCATTCCGCTGTTCACTTGCACGTGACAGAGATGATAGAGCTATGACCGGGATATTGAACTCTTTGGCTATTGACTTCAAGCCTCTGCTCAGTACACCGATATCACGTGTCCTACCCTGCGTCTCTTTGCCTGTATCAAGCATCTGGAGGTAGTCAACTACTAAAATGGATAATGCTCCCTTGCGTTGCATATCACGAGCCTTAGCCCTGATGCTCTGAATGGTCACAGGAGTGTCAGTAGAGAAGTAAAGGGGTAATGAGTCCACCTCACGTTGTGTAGCCTCCATAGCGTCCCTGTCACGCTTAGAGAAGTAACTATTGTGTATGGCTTGCCCGTCTACATTCCCAATAATCTGAAGTAGCCTCTGGCTAATCATATCCTGCGACATCTCGATGCTGATATAGAGCGCACCACCGCCGTTAGTCTTGCAGTATCTAGATGCGTTGATTGCATACTGTAGTCCAAGGGATGACTTACCCATAGAAGGTCTACCGCCAAGGATGATTAGTTCACCTGCCTTGAATCCGTTAATGACCTTATCAATATCAGCGAAGCCTGTAGGTATACCCTTCTTACGACCACTAAGGATGCTAGAGATACTGTCTCGAAGTACATCACCTGCACTTGATACTACGTTAGTTGCATTGTGAACTTCAGTACCTTTGGCAAAGTCTAATGTGATTACTTCAGGGTCAACTTCACCTTGCTGCGCCCTAAGCATAGCGTACTCAGAGTTGACTACGATATTCCTAAGCTCGTAGTATCGCTTGACCTTATTGGCGTACGTTACAGCGTTGGATGTAGTGAACTCCATATCACCTAACTGCATCAGATAAGCGAGACCACCAATCATCTCTATGTGGTTGTGATTGGTTAGGTCATCATTCAGAAGGACGATATCGCAACTACCTTGCGTCTGAGATACGACTCGTTTCATCGCAGAGAAGATTGCTTGATTGCCAGGGCGATAGAACATCTGCTCGTTGACGATATGGTCTACATCATCCATTACCTTCTTGCCACCAAGGAGGATAGTCCCTAGAAGGGACATCTCCACCATAGCGTCAAATGGATAGTAACCATCCTTCTTCTTTGCGGTTAGTTCGGATACACGCTTTTCTATATCTGTCATTCCGAAATCGCCTTTACTTGAGTCTTGGCATCAATCTGTACAAGGTTCTGAACCGTATCGTTAGCATCCTTCGTCCAGTCACGTAGGGCTGAGATAAGTTTCTCTCTATCCATCTTCCCTGCTGACTGCCAACCCCCGATGTACTTGACTGCTACGACATCAAAGGGATGTAGGTCACCATCGGTAAGCCATTCAACCTCACGTGATTCACGCATCTTTGGATGGACATCTGCTAGGAACCGGCAAATGCGATTGAACATCTGAATGACGGATGTTTCACCACAACGGATGCCTCTTACCTTACGGAGGATTGCAGCTGGACTAGGACGGAAGTCCTCAGTCTTGAGCATCTCGATGACTACATCAATAGCAGTCTTATCATCTACGTCCTTCAGGGCGATTGCATAACCTACCGCTACGCCATCATCCCATCGCTGTTGTGCTGGCATAGCACTTAGGATGCCAGCAACTGTACCAAACGCCTTATCAGTCATAGTAATTCTCCCAATGCGAACCATCTAAGTAAGCCTCTAGTTGCTTTTCTGCACACGATTCCATCGTTCCATTCAACTCTTCCTCAACCCAGTACTTCACTCCATCAAGTGTTTCCTCTAAAGTGAGTGCCTCGTCTTCTTCAGATTGCATAGCGTCCTTCAACGCTGTAGCCCAATAGTTTCGTGGAGTAAGTAACTCTTGTGGGATACTCCCACCAGCATAGAGTAATGCTGTCATTTCAAGAACCTTTGTAGTCTCAACTACTTCATATGTGACTGTCGTATTGGACTCGTCATCCTCAAGGTCTAACACTGTCATCCACACTTCAGGGAATGCCCAATCAAACTGCTCATTCATAGTAACGTCTGCCATACCTACCTCCTATGCCAAGTACTTTATCATAATACACCGTACTGTCAAGACATCTCTCTAACAAATCTCATTACATCTACCGCAGATGTTGCGTGGTCTTTCGTTGTTACCTTTGCAAGAGGTGTTCCTATTGGTGCTGAGAGCTGTGTTGCAGTTGACCAATGTTTCCATAGAGAGTTGATGGATACCATCTGTACGTTGCCCCACTTCAGGGTCAGGTTCTTACAAGCGTTGACTAGGGTTTCAGGTGACACAGACTTATTGACCATCTGGTAAAGGATGAAGTAAACGGACTTCCATTCGGTGACATTGAAGTCTGTTGCGTCCTGGTCAGGGTATCTCCACTGTCTGAATGCGATGTAAAGTTCACGTGCTGGGTCATCATCCTTTGGAAGGGAAACCTTTGAGCGTTTCTTTGTTGCTACCTTTGGTACAACAACCTCTGGAACAGAGGGAATATTGTTAATTGATTCTTGTTCTAATTGGTTCTTGTTAATAGGGGTACAAATTTCTTTACCCTCCCCCCTATAAAAAACTTGACCCTCCCCCTGTAAGTTTCTTTCCCCCTCAACCGATGGTGAACCGGGAAATATGACGTATTCGTTGCTTGTCTGTCGCTTGTCAGAGAACCTAGCAGTACGCTGCATGACCTTGTAGCCATCAATAACCTTAGACTCTAAACCAGATAGCGCATTGCGAACTGTAGGGGCTGACAGCCCTGTAGTTTCAACTAGTCTAGGGATTGATGGGAAGCACACACCGTTAGCGTCAGCGTGTAGAGATATAGCACAAAACACCATCCATTCAGCTGAAGTGAAGTGCTTCATATGCTTGAGTATCCGGTGTTCTATTTGGATAAATGAAGTGGAATGAGACTCCTGCAAATTGCGGAGCCTCCCGTTGAATATCGAAATCATAACTACCTCCTTGGGAATAGGACTATATCACACTCTGAATGCGCTTCCCTAGCCAACGCATACAGGGGACAGCCATACTGTTGCCCAAAGCTTTATAGCGTGGTCCATCAGGTGTATCTTTACCGTTAGGTCGTATATCGGTATACCCATCAGGAAATCCCTGGAGTCTTTCGCACTCAATTGGTGTAAGCCTTCGTACCGCCATATGGTGTGCTACGCCTTGCGTTGCCATCTTATCTAGCGTGTAGGACGGGTCACCCTCTTTACCTATTCCTAAGCCATTCTGACCCTTATCTATCGGTCGTACGTCCTGAATAGGTATTGGTGCAGTAACGATATCAACTGACCTTATATCGCCAATGTCAAAGCAATTGAGCGTATTGGTGACATTATCAGGAACCCACGTCTCATAGTCTTCTGCGCTCTGCGCTCTGCGGGACTTACGGAATGTGTGTTGTACAAGTGGAGTGTTGCCTCCACCTGTACCCCATCTCGCGGCTACTGTAGGGCTAGGGTCAACGGGTCCTGTAATACGAGAATCGTTTGGGTGATTCTCATACATTACTGGGACTAGTCTTCCAGTATAGGCATCTTGACCAGAATATGCACCGGGGTGAGTGTCAGCACAAAGTGTCCCTACTGTTCTTTGGATGCCGTTTGCATCAAAGCTTGATGCAGAGCTGGAGGTAGACTTTTGCCCTTTGCTGTTGCCCTTCGGAGAATGCCCTCGCAAGCTCTCTGGCTCAAATAGTACTTCTGCGGCACGTCTTGAATCTCCTGAAGAATGTGCGACAAGGAAGATTCTTCTGCGTCTTTGTGGGACGTTGAAGTACTGAGCGTCCAGACACCTCCAAGCGAACCCATACCCGATGCTTGCCAACGCCCCGATGAAGGAACCAAAGTCCCGTCCTCCGTTGCTGGACAGTACACCGGGGACATTTTCCCAGACAACCCACTCTGGCTTAAAGTGTTCAACCATTCCAACGAAGACGAGGGAGAGGTTTCCCCTTGGGTCTTCAAGTCCTTTTCTGAGTCCTGCAACGCTGAATGCTTGACAGGGTGTTCCTCCAACAAGAAGGTCAACTGAATCTCCATCGATATCCCACTCCTTATACTTAGTCATATCCCCGTAGTTCTTTACGTCAGGATAATGATGAGCCAATACTGAACTAGGGAAACGCTCTATCTCAGAGAATCCAACAGCCTCCCAGCCTAGTCCCTCCCACGCTACTGTTGCAGCCTCAATACCACTGCATACAGACAAGTACCTCATACCTACCTACCTTTTCTAAAGGGGCATTCATCACATAGTGATGTGCAGTTAGATGCCTGATGTAGTACAGCATTTGCTTCTCGCACTGACATACCTTCAGGTATCAGTAATGGTTCAACTGTATTCTTAGGAAGAGGTTCACCCCGTACTTCTTCCATCAAGGTGGTGATAGTCCAATCGTTTTTCCTTGCTAATGTAAGAAGTTCTGTTTGTTTTTCAGGGTCAAGTTTTGCTACAACTCTATGGTGAGTCCAACTTAGTCCTGGTACACGTCTGTCCTTCGTTACAGACTTGCTTACCCATACATAGTTAGCAAGTGATTGATACGACTGTCCTGTAACATCACAGGCTTGTGAGTATCGTTCACCATAACGACTTTCGCCATAGAGGAGTGCATCCCCTATGGCAAATTGAAACGCCGTATCCATCTTACTGAGAGTACCCATCAGGGATGACCATTGTTCAAAGGATAACTCCTTGACAACAGCCAGCCCTGTTTCACTTATGGATACAGAATCAGTAAGGCTACCGATATGTACCACTTCACTCATAGTTTAAAACCTACAAACATATTGAACTTCTGAGCCAACGTCTTAGGTGTTCTATCCTGCGTAGCATTTATCTCTTTGGTAAGCAGGTTGATTGTCTGGTCAATCTTTTCTAGGACACCGTTCACTGGGTACTGAGGTTGACCAGTCTTCAACTCAGTAGATATCTGGTAGTAATGTGTCTTAGCCCTTAAAGCAATCAAACCTTCAAGCACAATCTCAAGTTCACTTCGCTTCATCTTTGGTCTCCGTAATCGTCTTGATGGTGACACTCTCTCCACCTTCATTTACTTGAAAGCCAAACGACTCAGCATTTGCTGGGTCAGCTAACAGTAACGTTTTTAAATGCTCTGGAACCATAGATACAAGAACAGACTCCTGAACCTTGATAGCTTGTGGACATTCCATCTTGGCAAATCCAAGCGCAGCATCTTGCGAGACAATCTTCAGGCTAGGTTGTGTTGTACGTTGTGCAATCGTGCCGAATGGACATCGATATGTCTTTGTGCGTAGGTTGCCATCCTTATCTCTTGGAAGGAGTGTTGTTGCTACCTTGGATGCTTGACCTTCGTACATATCTCTGAGGTATTTGACCTTGGATTTATGACGCTTGACCATCTTCTCTACGTTACTGAGTAGAGTCTTGTATTTCGCTTCCTCAGCCATAGCCCTGGTCTCAGAGTCAAGAAGGATACGCATATACTTGAGGAGGTCTTCCTCTGTCTCTAAGACTGCTGGAAGGTCTCTTCCTGTTGGTCCAGCGTACTCGCCTGTCTCATCATCAAACAGGTCACCATCAATTTCAATAATAGCCATACCTACCTACCTTTCTACTCGCTTGCTTCTAAACATCCAGTGATGAATGCATCTGCTTCTGCTTTGTCCTTACACTCCGACAGGCAATCTGCTACGTGTGTAAGTGAATCTTTTGTGATTGGAACCTCTGCGCCACCAGCTGCAACAGCGTTATGTACGTTCTTTCTGTCAGCCTTAGAGGTTTCCTTTCCCCACAATCTATCTACCTCTGCATTGAATCTATCTAGTGGTGCTGGTGCAGATGGCTCAGGTGCTGGCGTAGCCTTTGATACATCACTGAACTTCTTAGACTGTTGTGGAGCCTGTGGCTGGCGCAAAGGTTGTTGTGGAGCCTGAGATTGGTTTTGGTATCCACTAGCGGTGTTACCATCATCATCATCTTCACCGATAGATAGGAGTGCAGACAACGAGTAACGCCTTCCGTATGTAAGACTACCTCCAACTCTATGTGCATCTACTGCCATAGCCTTACCGTTTCGGTCTACGTTATTCGTTACAGGTACAACAACACTTGATGCAATCCATTCACCGCTAGAGTGAATCAGTTTCGATTCCACCTCTACGGAATTGACTACGCCAGCATCATCCTTTGCCACGTTGACGATACCTTGTGTCAGGAATAGATTGTGCTGTGACAACACAGGACGTACCGCCAGTAAGATACTGTCAAGCGTTATGTACTTGCTGCGGAAGATGGGATTGTTACCATCCTTGGCTACGCCATTAATGCCAGCCTGAGCCTTGACTAGGTCAGGTGCAATACTAACAAGTGAATCTGAAGTTTTCATAAGTTTCTCCCTTACGTAGAAGTCTACCAATCCTTTTCTGTACTGTCAAGTTTACTGAGCAGTATCTCTTCTTCATCTGGTTCTGGTGCTAGTGCATCAATTGCCTGAAGGTCTACTACCTTTCCTGATACGAACTTGAGATAGTTACACTGCCTGTAGAGTTTTGCAATCGGTATGTATTCGATGAAGTGATTTAATGTCATCAGCGTATCTACTGGGTCACCAGTCATATCCTTGACCATTTTCATAATGCCTTCGACGTTCTCTGATACGACCTGACATCGTTCCCCATCGATGATTTGATTGATGCTGCCTAATCCTTTGTCTGATAACTGTATGAGCCTATACACAAAGCCTGTCATATCGGGCGTTACTTGACCATCTGGTGCATCTGTAGGGCATAAGCAAAGCTTGTCTTTGCATCCCATAAGGGATACCTTTCTGCCGTTTAGGTTGACGAACTTGTACATAGATACAAGGTCACCTACAGTTATCTCATTTGAATATGCCACATCATCTGCTAAGGTAGGCTTGAAGTAAACGATGGCATATCGCCATCCTCCTGATACTTCTTCCTTGATTGTGTATTCGCCTTCGATAGTATCTATGTTTGCGTAGAGTTTGTCCGATGCTTTCATATCGATGACATAAGAATACATATCTATGTCTGGCTTGTTGTAATGTCCCATCCATTTGCCTCCGCTAGTCTGTAGATTCGGTCTACAGCCAGCCAATTCTCCCTGTTGATTTCTTCCTTGTACACAGCCTTGATAACGTCTGTAATGCTTCTACATATGGTGACGTACCCAGCTGATGCAATCTCTTTCTGAATCTGCGAAACTACTCCATTCTCCGCCTTCAGTTCTATGCCTAGTGCCATACTCTTCCAGCATGATGCCTTTGAGTGTATGTATAAGTCTGGTAGTCCTGGTGTATTACCTTGCCAGCCTGTAGCGTATGACGATGTACCGCATTTGGTGCATCTAACCTTTGTCCTTGTCTTGCCAGTCTCAAATACTCGGTAGCCCAGTGTCGTTAGTATTTGTATTACTTGCTTCTGTAGTGCTGCTTCTGGTTTCAAGGTTCATTACTTTCCAAGCGTAATTTGCTACGCTCGCTGTCAAAGGTTTCTTTAGAATGCCTAGTTTACGGAGTGCTGTTCTGAATGCCAGTGGTGATGGCGCACGTTTACACAGTTCTGTTAGGGATGGGTCGTTCTGAATAATCTCAAACCCATCTACTATTAATGGGCTACCATTTACTGGGTCGGTATAAAACTCTGTAAGTTCAGCGTGTTTCCAGTATATGTAGACCTTATCTACATACTTTGTAACCTTTCCATTCTTTATCGATACATCGTAAAGAACAGCCCATCCATACTCGCCATTAAGGAAATCAATAATGTCTCGCTTCGTCCAATGGTGATTGACCTTTCGTACAAAGCGTGATGCTAAGACCTGGACTTTACCTGTCCTGCCTTCTTGCATCATCTTGTATTGCAATACCCTAGCTTCTGCCCTTGCTTGTTCTTTCGTATGGTGAAACTTGCGGTATGACCCACAACGTACCTGCGTAATGGAGGTATGGTTACCTGTGCCAGTTCGGCTGGCGTGTCTACCTGCTAGAATCTTTCCTCCCTTATCGTTCATGCTGATAACCTTATGAGTGTGAATCCTATAACTAGTATGGTGATACCTATAACTAGCTGCCCTAGTAGGATAGAAGCCCATCCTATAAAGCATATGAAACTACCGATTCCCTTCAATCGTGTAAGCCTTTCTCTCCCTTTGCGTATGCAATACCTTTATAGACTATCTTCCACATATGCGTAGTGTCTGCATTCGTGTAGATGTATTCGGCGATTTGCTTTGCGTCTGCTACAACTATAGTCTTATCGGCAATCTTGTATTCGTCTGGCGTGAATGCATCGATGTAGCATTCTGGGAACATCTGTCGCAGACGTTCTAACTCTGCGTTAAATAACTTCTGATTGAACATACCTACCTACCTTGTTGAATGAATACCTGTACCACGAATGATACAGGTATATGCAAACGTATCAGCAACCTATGGATGCTACCAAACGACCAGCGATGTATTCTTTGATTTCCTTGCGTGTATATGCACCAGCAAATTCAATCTGGTGAATGATTCGCTGCACACTATCCCTACCATAGGTGAATGTAATGCTTTCCAAATGCTTGTTCTTATCGAACTGGAATAGACCATAGTTATGGATGCCACCATTTCCATAGACTGAGATTTCTAGGTCTATAGAATTGCTTTCTGGGTCATACAATCCAACGCTTACAGATTCGATTTCTAGGATGTGCTTCCAGAACATAGCACGTATATCGTCAAAGTCTATAGAGTAACGCTTGATGCCATATTGTGCATAAACAGCATCTGTCACATTATCGATGCTTTCATTCCATATCGTATCGGCACCAGACATAACGCCTATTGTGTTAGGTAATTCCATTACCTGGTGCTTATCACCATCTACGAATGCGTGGTAAAGCTTGAAAGGGATACTCTCACGCTGGCATACCTGTACCTGCTCCAACATATCGGATGCTGAGATTTGGTCGATATCGACCGATTCAATTCTGATGTCCATAACTACCTACCTATCTTTGCTAAACCTTTGCGCTATCCCATACCGCAATAAGAATGTCTGCGTCTGAGTATTCTTCGGTATTCTGTAAGTCTGCTACCAGTCTGATAAATTCTCGCTGCCATATCTCAGCGTTACCAAGCTGTTTGCATTTGTATAAATCGAATACCATATCAACGAATTGTTGTACAGACATAACTGTTGCGTAATTCTTTATGTCTGGAAGTCTGATGTAAATGGATGCTATTACATCATCCATTGATAACTTGTACCCACCGATAGCAATTATCTTTGCTAAGCTCACCAATTCAACATTTGAGAATGTCTTAGATATATTCATCCCTACCTACCTTTCTACTCTTCGTCTGCCGAGAATCCATAAAGTTTTACGTGTACCTTGTCACGCCACGCCTTAGCGTATTTACTCTTCGTTGGAGTAAGACTATCGAATAACCTTTTAGGGATATCGTAATAGTATGGATGCTCGCATTCATGCATCACCTTGTATCCATACCTGCCTGTAGGCATACCGTCTATTTTGTCATTCTGGCAAACGATAACGCTGGCATATCGTACAGATGGCACGTTTGATACGTCACCGACAACAGACGATACGCAATACACTACGTTCCCTACCTTCTCGAATAACTCTAACTTATGCTCAGCTTCGCCATTCGTGAATGTGAGTGTGTCAATAATGCGCTTAATACCTGCGTCCAAGTTATGTCCTGGAAAATAATCCCATCCCATAATTTATTCCTCGTTCCCTTCGTTGTCGTTACCGATATGCTCTTCGATGATTTCCCCATCATCATCTACCAGTGTTACCGATTCTCCTGACACTCTTCCGTACCCGATAACTGATAGCGTACGGTATGTAAAGTATTGATGCTTTGCTACCTTAAGAGTGTCATACGTTCCGATTGTGCCGACATTACCGACGATAAGTGTATACATAACTACCTATTCTCCTGTCTCTGCTTCGTCGCAGACTGTTGCAAAAATGATGATGTTCGTCCCTTTAGGGAATTCGATTGTGAGTGTGTCATTACTCCAGAAGTAGTAACGATGTGGGTATGTGATACCTAGCGTACGCTTGACCTTGCGAACGATAGCAGTATCGCTACCTTTACCCGTATGGGTTACAGTCTTACGAACAACCCACCCATAGTTAGCATTACCTGCGTCTGTGTCTGTCATTTCAATATTGAGATTCATACCTACCTGCCTTTCATGACTAGTATACTGCATTGTACGGTAGTGTGAAGTGTGAGATATTCCACACTACCCTATACCTATCTACCTTGCGATTGTTTTACTCCGTAGGGATTGTTCTACATAATCGTGGAGTCTATCAATGTCATTTGATATCGTGAATCCTTCAGCACCATTGCAATCGATGCGCCATAGATTGGCGAGATTAATAACCAATTCATGTAAGGTTTTACGATTCTCGCCCAATTCTGCTATGGATGTAGCGATAGATTCCAATTGTTCTATACGTTCGTCCTTGTCCTGGATTGTATGTAAATCCCTGATGTCCGCTAGGATGTCAAATACACGCTCACGCCTTGTAAGATTGCCAATTACCATTTCTATCTACCTACCTTTCTATATGCGAACGTCTGAGGCTTTGATGTGTGAGTAGTATCCCTTTGACGGGTAAAGTTTTAGATAGTTACGTGTACGCATACGCTTGACATCAAACCTACCTGCTACGCTATGCGTCCAACCTTCACGCTTAATTACTACGATATGATTTCCAGCATATGCCAGCCTAGAGTAGAATGGCATTTCGTTATTTGCTACTTC
>JACCDQ011768935.1_pt1 | contig 57711 bp, 80 predicted proteins | sample 7446031 | NCBI WGS metagenome assembly JACCDQ01 (sample SAMN15323442, study PRJNA562643) | freshwater metagenome | isolation source: river surface water | place: USA:Blue River Watershed | collected 2017-08-17
CGCCACATGGGAGATCATGACAGGCGCCGGCGCGCTGGGATTCGCCCCGTTGCTGGGCTTCCCGCTCCCGATGAAGTTGGCGCCGCGCGACGGACGGAAGGTGATCCTCCACGAGGCGCACGGGCCGCAGGCGTCCTTCGTTGCGACTTGGAATGAAGGACGCTGGGTTCTCGATTGGAACCCGAGCGTTGTGATTCATCTGAAACTTTCCGGTTGGTCCCCGATAGTGAGGCTGACGTGAGCGGCCCGTGGGTGGACCGACCGACCGGGCCGGGGTGGTGGTGGGTGCGAGAAGCCGACGAGCAGTTGGGGGAGTCGGCGCCTGTGGAGTTCGACTTCGTCGACCGCGAGGGCGACTATTGGTCGGACACCCTGACCCGCTGGGCAAGTGACGAGTTCTTCGCGGGCGCTCAATTCGCTCGCGCGGTCCCGCCGCCGGACTGGGATCTGGTCGAGGCCCTTGATCCTGAGGACCGAGGACGCTGGGCCAGCTGGGCCATGGACAGCGCAAGGGTTTTGCGGCTTGTCCGCGCCTACCTCGCCGGGGAGCCCAGACCATGACAGCGCCGCGCCTCCGCCGTCTCCGTCGCCGCCTTGTCCTCGACCACGATGGCCACCGCTATCCCGTCTCGACCGACAAGCGCGGGAGACGACGGGTCTACCTCGGTCGCAACCATCCGCTTGCGAACCGGAGCGGCGGGCAGTGGCTCGCCCGCTACCTGCTCGCGGTCAAGCTCGGCTACCGGCCCGCGACCGAAGTGCATGCCCACCACCGCGACGGGGTCCGCGACAGCGACACCATCGACAACATCGATCCGCTGCCGGCGCCCGAGCACATGCGACGGAAGGCCCAGGAGCAGAGGCGCGCGTCGGATGGTCGCTTCTCCTGTTGACATCTTCCGCGCTTCTGCGTACTATCTCGACATGGCCGACTTGACCTGCGCTTGGTGTGGCGATCCGACGGACCAAGACCCGTGCGAACACTGCGGGCTTGATCCGGCGGCCGAGGAACGGACGTGCCCGGCGTGCGAGGGCAGAGGGATTGTCAACGTGGCGCACGAACTCCACGCAGACACCGGCGAGCCATGCTCGAATCCGGACTGCTACGAGGGCAAGGTCGACGCGCCGTTCATCGTGGAGCGCGATGTCGAGTTGGAGCGCCTGGGCGATAAGGTCGTCAACGGCTGCGTGCTACGCCCGCGCCTGGTTTGGTGGCTCCGAGAGCTTGCTGCTTCCGGCCCGAAGCAACCACCATTCGCTCCCCGTAGTCTCTTCGACGAATTGCTTTGGGCCGGCCTGACCCAAGAACTGCGTGCGGACATCGTGACCGCCTTCGGGTCTCCGCGCGAAGAGATCACCGACCTCGGCCGTCAAGTCCTGGCCGAGCTTGACCAGCAGGAGGGGGCATGAGCGAGCCGATTGATCGAAACGCATTAGTGATGGGCCTAGCCGCCTTGGTCATGGCAGACGCAGCCGAGCTGTTCGCTTCGGCCGTGCATGCCCAGGCGAACGGTGGCCCAATGAGGTTCGATCCGCACAGCTACTTTGCGGGCGGCACGTCGGCTGATCGACTGCGCGCCATGCTCAACCAGCAGGAGGGCGCGTGAGCGAGTGGAGAGATAAACCGACCGGGCCGGGGTGGTGGTTCGCGCGGCGGCGAGATTCGAGCGGGGTTTTTCCTGTCGAGTTTATCGAGTTCGACCTGCCTGGCAAGCTCTACGCGGCTGGTGGTCATGCCGACGGATCTTATTGGGCTCAGTATCAGTTTGCGCGCTGTGTCGCGCCGCCTGATTGGGGTCTCGTGCCAGCAATCACGGACGCATGCTCTGGCGACATCGACGATTATGGCCACGAAGGCATCTATCTTGAGGATGTCCTGCCGATACTCCGCGCCTACCTCGCCGGGGAGCCCGAGCCATGAGCTACGACCCGACCTACGACGCCAGGACCGACGCCGCGATCCCGTTGACGCGCGCCGTCCTCTGCCTCGACTGCGAAACGATCCGCCACGTCGAGCGCAGCAGCGGTCGCTGCCCGTGCGGGGGCGGTTCGGATATCCCGCTCGAATACCTGATGGGGCAGCGGCCGGCGATGGCCGACGCCAACGACTCGGAGCTTTCCACCCAATGAACGATGCCTCGATGTTCACGTTCCTGATGACGCGGGCGGGCCGGGAACGACTGTCCGCGACCCGGAACCGTTTCGAGTGCCTGCTCTGGGGGCGTGGCCGACAGAACCGGCCGCCGGAGTCGATGCTGATTCTCGCCGCCGCCGACCTCTTGCTCGAGAAGTTGAAGCGGACCCCCGATCTCCTGTTCGACTGCGCGCGCGGGCCGGGCAAGGTCGGCGTCCGGTTCTGGCTACCGATCGATGTGCGGCGACGCCTCGATGCCGCACAGGCGAAGATCAGCGGGACACCATCACTCAGTTCGATGTTGGCCGTGGGCTGCGAGCTGTTCTGCAGAGCTGTCGAGGAAGACGAGCCGGTTGTCCATCTCCCGGCGTTCGCCAAGGCGGGCGCTCGGCAGGATGGAGGCGACTCGGGATGGCTCTACGCCGAGACGCATCCGCACGTCGTCTATCGGGCGCTGCTCAAGGAACCGCGGCCCCTGACGGAGCCGGAGCAGGCGATGTTCCAGGCCGAGGCCGAGCGCATGCGCGTCGGCGACGTGGTGCGGTTTCGGGGCCGGCTGTTCGGCGACGGGCGGACGGACACCGGAGCCAAGACCCCGCGCGGCGAATGGGAGGTCAGGGATGTCACGGGCCGATTCCTGACGGCCGAGCGCGGCGCCAACATCTACGCCTCGCACCTGTTCGACGCGGAGGTGGCGTGATGCTGTCGGATGTCCAGATGATCGGCCTGGTGGTGACTGTTCTCGTGCTCTGGACGGCATGGCTCCGCTGGACGAACCGACCGGCGGCCCGACGCGCGCGCCTCCGCAAGTCCTTCGCCGATCTCGACTGGATGCGAGCGCTGCTTCGTAAGCACGGCGCCGATCTCGAGGCCGCTCCGGGGGTCGAGCGCGAGCTGGCCGAGTTCGAGCTGAGTCTGATCGACGAAGCAGCGGAACTCGGCATCCTGCACGAGGTCACGAATCGAAATGAACCTGCCGGCACTACCGCCGGCTGAGACGAGAGGGCACTATGGCAAAGAAATCAACACTGGAGGGCGGCACCGCACCCGCGCGCGCCAAGAAGAACGACAAGCAGAAGGCCGAGTTGATCGTCAAGTCGATCCTGAAGCAGCTCGGCAAGTTGGCCGGCCTGCGCGACCTGACGACGGTACAGGTCGAAGTCGCGATCGCCACCATTCAGGAACGCACCCACGCCGCCAGCGAATCGCTGCTGGCACCGATCAGCGACGGCAACGACTTCGTGATGCCGGACTGACCGAGAGCCCTGCCGCGTCAACGTCGATGCGGCAGGGCGTTCATCTGAGGAGGGATCGTGAGATACGAGGGACTGCTGACCGAGAAAGAGGCGCGCGACTCTGGATTCATCGGGCCGTGGAATACCTACTACGATAACGGGTCCGTGTTCGTCGTCACGCGCGTCGGTGACGGATGGGACGGCGGGTCTGGCGTCTTCAACGAAGCGGAGTTGATCGCGGCTGGGTTGGCCGGATTCGCTCCGCCGTCCGGATTCACGCTCCCGATGGAGTGCGCGCCGCGCGACGGACGATGGATCATGATTTCACTTCCTTACCCCGTGGCCGAGTGGTGCCCAGAAGCGGCCCGGTGGCTCGACGCGGAGTGGCGGGACGAGAATGGCACTGTGTGGAGATTAATCAGCCGCGGAACATGGTCTCCAATCGTGAGAGCGATCCCGTGAAGGTCACGTGGATCGTTCTCGCGGTCGCGGCCTGCATTCTATTGATCTGGCTCGGCTCAAGCTCTCCAGTGCACACAGGACTGAGCGAGGCCGATGACGCTGAGCTGGCGAAGAAGATGACCTACTTCCGGGATCGACACGGCATCTGCTATGCAGCGATTGCGAGCGTGGCGTACTGGCCACTGGCGACCGTCTCCATTGCGACTGTTCCCTGCGAGAAGGTCGGCTTGTGACCAACGCCAGCCGAGCACGTCTCACTCGCATCGCGCTCCATCGGATCTTCGGTCCACATCGGGAGAGCCTTCGCTACCGGCTCAGGATCGCGCGCGCCCTCTGGATCTGGCGGCGCCGCATCTTCGCAGCCGAGCAGCTCGGCTACTTGCCCGATCCGTGGGACCGCGTTGTCGTGGCGGGTATGCTTGCCTCGATGACGCGCGCCTTCCGAGCGGGACTCGACATTCGTCCGCGCCGAGAGCAGGCGCGGCGCCACAACGCGGACATCGATCGGAGGCGCGCCGAGATGCGGGCCGAGATCGACAAGCTGCAAGCCGCAGCTTCTGCCATAAGAAGAAGGACTAGCGAGGCCTGATCGATGAATAGAGACGAAGACGTATTGATTGTCTTCCCAGAGGGATCTTTCGGTGCATCCTCAGTGGATTCTCCGCTCGACGCAGCATTGCGTCAGATCGCGGTGGCGGCTACGCTCAACCCGGAGGAAGAATGGGCCGAGAAGTATGGCGTCGATTTTGAGAACGAAGCGTTCCTCATGCACACCTACTGCTGGTGCGAGAAGGATGGATGTCGGTGGTGCTCCGAGGATGCTTGCGGCTGCCCCAATCCTCCTGCGGAACACTACCTTGACGGCGCCAGAGTCGAGAGCTGGCTGGAAGCGAGCGAAGCAATCCTACGTCGGTATCGCGGCAGGAAGGCGAAGCAGCATCGGCAGGCACTTCGCGCGGAGAGAAACCGGCGACTCGTGACCGTCATTCCGGAACGTCGGCACGCCTGTGAGCCCAGGGGCTTCATGGCCGATCGCGAGCGTGGCGACAAGGACAGCCTGAGTCAGAGAGCTCCAAACTTCTGGCACAAGGCGACGGGTCTGCGGGTCTGGTGGTACAAGTACATCGGCCGTGACACGGAGGTATCTATGCCGACCGACGACGCACTACTGGCCGCCGTCCTGACCAGTTGCATGGAATCGCTTCGCCTCACTGCAACCAGGGAGGTGACACCGTGCGCATAAGACCCGTTGCCGAGAGAACCCAGGCCGAGCACTGGCCGTCCGTCTACCGCTGCTTCAAGGCGAAGAAGTGCGGCCACTACTGGGATGCCCCAGAAGGTTCGCCGACAACGGGCAAGTGTCCGAAGTGCGGCGGCCTGGCGCGCCTCCGCTGCGGTTCACCTCCGCGGCCGACGGCCAACCGTGAGACGCCGTGCTTCCGGCTCACTCAGAAGTGGGGCGTCCGCTGCGAGCGGCACGGCGCCAGGAGTCCGAAGGGCATGGCGAACGGCCAGTGGAAGCACGGCCGCCGATCGAGGTACCTGCCGGCCGCGATGCGCGAAGTGTTCGAAGAGGCGTTGACCGACAAGGACCTCTACACGCTACGGATCACGTGCGCCTTGCTCGATGTCCGACGCGTCGAGTTGATGAAGCAGTTGAACGGAGAGCAGGGGCAGAACTGGGGCGCGGTGCGGAAGTCTGCTGCCGAGCTCCGTGACGCTCTCCACGGCAGCGACATCGAAGCGGCGCAGTTAGCGCTCGGCAGGCTCGAGGTCGCTCTATCGGAGGGCGAGGCGCAAGAGGCCGTATGGCGCCGGCTCCTGGCCCTGGAAGATCAGCATGCCCGCACCGTCAACGTCGAGGCCAGGCGCATGGCCGCGGAACAGGGGGTTGTCCCGCTTCAGGCGCATACCGCACTGGTCTACGCGATGACGGCGCTGTTGCGGGAGTTCCTGTCGCCGGCTCAACACACCGAGTTTTCGCGTCGGCTGCGTCAGCTCGGCGGGGAGACGGTCAACTAATGGATGGGGCGCGATGAAGGCTCTCTCGCTCACGCAACCGTGGGCCAGCCTGGTAGCCGCAGGGCTCAAGCAGTGGGAGACGCGGAGTTGGTCAACCAACTATCGCGGCGCGCTGGCGATCCACGCTTCGAAGGGTTTCCCGAAGTGGGCGCGCGACTTCGCCTTTGACGAACACGAGGCCGAGGGTATTCCGGCCCCGTTGTCTCTCCCGCGTGGCGCCGTGCTCTGCATCGTCAAGCTCAAGAGCGTTCAGCGTACGGAGTTGATCTCGCCGAAGCTCTCGACGCTGGAGAAGCACTACGGCGACTACGAGCCGGGGCGCTTCGCATGGGAGCTGGAGTTGGTCGAGCTGTTCGACGCTCCGATCCCGGCAATCGGATCTCTCGGCCTGTGGGAATGGCAGCGGCCGCGATGATCCGCGACGGCGACGAACCGTGGATCTGTACGAAGTGCGATCCCGCGCACGCCGAGAATTGTTCCGAGTGCTACGGCTGGGGCGTCAAGACCGACAACGACCACGCGATTGCCGGCGATTCGGTGGAACGTTTCGCTGCCGCGGGCGGATGGACGCGATGCCCGGAGTGCGGCGGGACACCTTTCGGCCGGGAGGTAAGCTCATGAACCGACCGCGCGCCTTGGATCTTTTCTCAGGAGCAGGCGGGGTCAGTATGGGCCTCTACCGCGCCGGCTTCGACGTGGTGGGCGTGGACCATCGGCCGATGCCGCACTACCCGTCCACGCACGACGCCGAGTATGCGCGGCACTTCACCTTCGTTCAGGGCGACGCACTCACCTACCCGATCGAGGGCTTCGACTTCATCTGGGCATCGCCGCCCTGCCAGGCGCACAGTTCGCTTCGCCATCTCCAGAAGGGCAAGGACTATCCGGACCTGATCCCGGAGACGCGCGCCCGGTTGGTCGGTAGTGGCAAGCCGTACTGCATTGAGAACGTGGACGGCGCGCCGCTCGGGGAGTCCGGGTTCCTCATCATGTTGTGCGGGACGATGTTCGGGCTTCAGACGCCGGACGGGCGGGCCGAGCTGCGGCGGCACCGGCTGTTCGAGACATCGTTCTCGATCGCGCTGCGGCCGGCGTGCCAGCATGGGCACGTGTCCCAGGCGGTGCTCGGCGTTGGCGGCGGCAAGGCGGTGACGGGCGGAATGGCGAAGTCGCAGAGCCTTATCCGGCGCGAGACGCTCTGTCTGACCGCTGCGGGCGCAACGGTCGGCGGCATCCCTCAACCCGGGAAGCGCGGCACGATCTCGATTGCTGGCCACGCGGGCGAAGTGGTCATTGATCGGCAGCGCGAGGCCAGAGCGCGCCGTGCAATCTCAGTCACCGGCAACACGCCGCAGACGAACACCGTCCATAACACGGTCCGTGAGACGTTCAGCATTCACGACGCCCGCGCCGCGATGGACATCCCGTGGATGCCGATGAAGTATCTCAGTCAGGCGATCCCGCCGGCGTACAGCCACTTCATCGGGCGAGAGGCGCTCGACGCGATAGGCCGGAGGGGCTGAGCCGTGCCAGGCTTCGAAGCCCTGATCCAGGCCGTCGCCGACGGTGTCGAGTTCGGCCCGGAGTCCATTAACCTGGGCCGGCGCATCGAACGTCGCCGCCCGCCCGAGGCGCGACGCCGCTACGCCTCCGATCCGGAAGCCTACTTCGCCGACATCCTCGGCGTCCGACTCAGCCCGCAGCAGGTCGAGGCGACGCGCCTTGCGATGAGCTGCGATCGTCTCCTGATCCCCAGCGCCAACAACGTCGGTAAGACCCACTTGGCCGGCGCGCTTGCCGTCTTCTTCTTCGACGCCGTGGCCGCGCTCCCCGACGAAGAGCAGGGGCTCGAGGAGCAGGGCTGCGTCCTGTTGCTGCCCGGCCCCGACCATCTGACGATCAAGGACACGATTTGGGCATCGATCCTCGATCATGTGAGACGAGCGGAGGAGCGTGGCCACCCGATGCCGGGGGAGTGGTCGGACAAATCTGTCCTATGGCGCGTCGCCCCGCATTGGTACGCCAGAGCGTTCAGCCCGCAGCGACGCAAGGGTCGCCGCATCGCGCACACGGCCAGCGGACGGCACAGTCAGAACCAGGTCGCCATCATCGAGGAAGGCGCCGGCGTCGAGGAAGAGGTCTGGACCGCGACCGAGGGGATGTGCTCCGGCGCCGGGAACAAGATCATCTCGCCGTTCAACCCCGGCGTGGCAAGCGGTGGCGCCTGGTCTCGATCGAGCGACGGTGGCTACCGGGTCTACCGGATGAGCGCCCTGGATCACCCCAACGTCAGGGAGCGGAGGCCAGTGATCCAGTCCGCGGTTTCTCACGAACGGGTCGAGGAGCGCATCCGGCTCCAGTGCATCGACCGCGGCCCGGCCGAGACCGTGACGCCGGAGAGCTCGCACTACGATTTCGCCTATGCCCTGCCCGCCACCAAGGGGCTGGAAGGCGCGCGCACCGACGGAGTGCCCGGCCATCCAGCGGCGAGGCCACGCATCTACCGGCCCAACCCGATGTCGACATTCGCAACCCAAGTGCTCGGCGAATGGGGGTCGAGCGGCGAGGGCTCACTGTTCGACGCCGCGGCCTGGGATGCTGGCGTCGCGCGGTGGCGAGCCGGGACGCAGAGTGCCTTGCCACCGGCGCGCGTCGGGGTGGACTGTGCCCGCGAGGGCGCCGACGATACGGCTGCCTGTCCGGCGTGGGGTCACGACGCCGAGGATCTGTTGCGGATCTGGCGAGAGATCCAGCTGAAGACCGCGCCGCCTCCGCCGATCGATACGCCGTGGTGGGAACGCGACAGCGAGCCGGTCGAGAAGCCGCCGGCCGAGGACGTGCTGGAGAGGGTCCGGGCTCGGCACCGCGTCCGCGTCGGGCCGATCGAGATTGCTCCGAAGGGCGACGGCTTGACGGTGGGTCGATGGCTTCAGGCGCAGTATCCGGGGTCGGCGCTCATCATCGACGACGGCGGGATCGGCGCTGCGGTCTACGACGTGTCGGGCAAAGTTCTCGGCCTGACGGCGAGCGGTGTCAGTTTCGGCGAGAGTGCGCGGCAGGCCGTTCCCGGTGAGCAGCTGTGCGTCAACATGCGAACGCAGCTCTACGTCAGGGCCGCCGAACTGACGCGCCTCGGCCTGGTTGATCCGCCGGACGATGCCCGGCTGCGAGAGGAGATCATGGCCCACCGTGTCGAGCAGATCTATCGGCAGATCCACGACGGCGGGAAGAGCGAGACTCGGCCGGTCCTGAAGCTGCTGTCGAAGGACGATGTCAAGGCGGTCATCGGTCGGTCCCCGGATCGATCCGACGCCTATGTACTGTCGCTCTTCCCGGTGCGCAGCGTGGACGTGCAGCTGTGGTGATGGCTAGTTGTTGACATTACCTGGGCCGTTGCGTATCGTCACTTACGGAGGGGGCACCGCATGACGGATTCGGCCATCCTTGATTACCGGCGATTCTTAGAACGAAAGCTTCAGGACACCACCGGCACTGGCTTCGCGCCGGTGGTGATGCCGGACTTCCTGTACGGCTTCCAGCGTCACCTCGTGGAGTGGAGCCTGCGGCACGGCAAGAGCGCCGTGTTTGCCGACTGCGGGCTTGGAAAGACGCCGATGCAGTTGGTATGGGGCGAGAACGTAGTCAGGCACACGAACCGGCCGGTGCTGGTGTTGACGCCGCTCGCCGTCGCTCAACAGACAGTCCGCGAGGCGGAGAAGTTCGGCATCGACTGCGTGAGGACGGCCGGTGAAGTCGGAGGCGCGCGCCTCTATGTCACGAACTACGAGAAGCTGCACCACTTCAACCCGGCGAATTTCGGTGGCGTGATCGGCGATGAATCGAGCGCGATCAAAGCCTTCGACGGCCAGCGACGGAAGGCGGTGACGGAGTTCCTGCGCACCGTTCCCTACCGGCTGCTTTGCACCGCGACCGCAGCACCGAATGACTACATCGAACTCGGCACGTCGAGCGAGGCCCTGGGCCATCTCGGCTACATGGACATGCTCGCTCGCTTCTTTAAGAATGACCAGAACACGAGCGACACCAAGGTTCGATTCCGATCGCAGGGCAACCTCCGCCCGAAGTGGCGATTCAAGGGACACGCAGCCTCGCCGTTCTGGCGGTGGGTCTGCTCGTGGGCTCGAGCTTGCCGCAAGCCGTCCGACTTGGGGTTCGAGGATGACGGCTTTGTCCTGCCGCTACTGACCGAGCGAGAGCACATCGTCAAGGCCAGTGAGCTGGCCCCCGGAATGCTGTTCTCGATGCCGGCGGTAGGGCTCAAGGAAGAGCGAGAGGAGCGCCGTCGCACCCTGACGGAACGATGCGAGATGGCGGCGACTCTCGTAGCGCACGACCGGCCCGCCGTCGTCTGGTGTCACCTGAACGCAGAAGGCGATGCGCTGGAGCGGATGATTCCCGGTTCCCGCCAGGTCAGGGGCGGCGACTCCGACGAAGAGAAGGAAGCGACCTACGAGGCGTTCTCTTCCGGCGATCTTCGCGTGCTGATTACGAAACCAAAGATCGGCGCCTGGGGACTCAACTGGCAACACTGTGCGCATGTTGTCGAGTTCGGATCACACAGTTACGAGCAGAGCTATCAGGGCCGGCGCCGCTGCTGGCGGTTCGGCCAGAAGAATCCGGTGATCGTTGATTTGGTCGTGAGCGAGGGCGAGGCCGGAGCGAGGGAGAACCTGCGCCGCAAGAGCGAGGCCGCGGATCGAATGTTCTCAGAGCTGGTGCTGCACATGAACACTGCGACGCGGATTGACCGCAGCGCGACCTACGCGAGCGAAACGAGGGTTCCGGAATGGCTGTAGCGGAGCAGGTTCTTACCGATGACTACGCCCTATACCTGGGAGATTGCCTCGAGGTTCTGCCGACTCTGCCGGACGGGTCGGTCCACCTCTCTGTCTACAGTCCGCCGTTCGCTACCGAAAGGGGCGGCGCCCTGTATCACTACACGTCGAGCGATCGGGACTTTTCGAACTCCGACAGCTACGGCGAGTTCTGGGAGCGGTATCACTTCCTTCTGCGGGAGCTTCAGCGCGTGACGATGCCGGGCCGCATGACCGCCGTCCACTGCACCGACATTCCGACCGGCAACACCGGCATCGACGAACTGGCCGACTTCCCCGGCGACATCATCCGGGCTCACCGCGAGCACGGGTTCGGCTACGTCGCCCGCTACCACGTATGGAAGGAACCGTTGACGGTGCGCAATCGGACACTCACCAAGGCGCTCGCTCACAAGTCGATCGTCGATGATTCCTCTCGCTGTACGGTGGCGAGCGCCGACTATCTGCTGGTATTCCGTCGCCGAGGCACCAACCCCGTACCGATCGCGCACCCGCAGGGACTCACCTCTTACGCGGGCGAGAGGGAGATCCCGGCCGAGTTGCTGGCCTACAAGGGACGGACCGGAAAGCAGACGGAGAACCGCTACTCGCACTGGATATGGAGGCAGTACGCCTCCGCCTTCTGGGATGACGTGCGACTCGACCGCGTGCTGCCCTTCAAGCCGGCGCGCGACGCCGAAGACGAGAAGCACGTCCACCCGCTACAGCTCGACGTGATCGAGCGTTGCCTGACGCTGTGGAGCAATCCGGGCGAGACGGTGCTGACTCCGTTCATGGGCGTTGGCTCCGAGGTCTATCAGGCGGTCAGGGACGGCCGGCGCGGGATCGGTGTCGAGTTGAAACCCTCCTACTATCGGCAGGCAGTCAAGAACGTCGCAGCGGCGCAAGTAGACGCCGCCAGCGACAAGGAGCAGGGCCAGTTGTTCCCTGCTGGCGTCACGAACGGCTAGCGCATGCCCGAGGCCACGATTCGTCCGGTATGCGATCCTGACGGGAAGACGCGCGCGATCGGATTCGTGGCCGGCGACACTTCAGGCCATGCCCATCTCGACGTGGATAGCTCGACGTGCGACAAGCGGCACGGGTTCGGGTTCATTCTCCACGACGCCGAGGGGTGGGTGTTGGGCCGCGACCGCAGGCTCCTCAAGCACGTCTACAAATCCGACGGCGCCGAGCTCGAGGTTGTGTTTGCCGGGCTGGCCTGGTCGGCGCCACGGATCGCGGCCGGGAGCGCCCTGACGGTGTGGCTCGACAATCTGTCGGTGCTCACCCACTTGCTGCGACCGGAGCATGTTATTCGCATCGAGCGGCACCTGACCCGGACGCCCGCGATCACCGTTCGATGGGTTCGCCGGCACGTCCTGCCGGAGGTGGACTGGCTCGCCTTTCGGGCGAGGCTTGGAAAGCCGGCTCATACGCCCGAGGTTCTGAGCTATCCTTCCGCGCTTCGTGAGGCGATGAGCCCGCAGCAATTACCCGATCCATGGCAGTCCGTGTCGAAGCACGGAGGCCCCTGACGCCCGGCGCGGCCGGGAGAAACGAGGATGCGATGAAAACTCTGGTGTTGGTTCTGGTGATGTTGATGTTGTCGATCGCGCCGCAAGTCGTGGCTCAGCCCACGAGCGGCCACGCGCTCTGTACCGCCTCGACCTACCTGCCCCAGGACGATTGCCTGCGGGTCGAGATCCTGCTGCCGGCCGACTATCACGAGATCGGCGAGACCATGCAGCAGTTCGTCACGAACGGATGGGATCGGCAGCACCTGGTCTGGGTTCCGCAGGGGCCGTGCCTGTTGCTGTTCAGCTATCGAGCACTCGGCGCCGACGCGACCTGTGACTACGTGCCGGAGCCGGTCAACGCGAGCAAGCGACGCGCGGGTGATCGGCGGCCGGGCGGTCGAGTGCTCGCGGGCACGAAGTAGATCGGCAGAGGTATATATACCTGGGCCGCCGGAGGGCACCGGTGACAGGTATATATACCTTGTCACCGTATTTCGATGAGCGACGGAGGGGGCAATGTCCGATCATGTCGCAACCGATAGCACGCTCGACCATCTCGCCGTCTGTGCCGAATGTCGGAAGGTTCTGCGCGGGTTCCTGGATCTGGCGGCGGCTGAGCCCGGCATGGGTGAAGCCGAGCTCGACGCGGCATGGCAACGATTCAAGGCGCGCGGCTCCGCGCCGTTTCAATTGCGCCGCGGCAAATCTGGCTTGCTATCGAATTGTCCGAAGTGCGGCGGCGTGCCGGGGCCGTACGCTGAAGTTGATCCCAAGACTGGCGAGTGGTGCGTGCTCTGCTTTCCTGGTGATCGGATTTTTCGCGAGGCGCGCCGCTCGGTAGCTCCCTCTCAGCCGACCGCGGCACCGCAAGGTTCAGCGCCGCCACCGCCACCCGTAGGCCGCGTCAGCACTCCTCAAGCCTGAAGTTCATCGCGCGCCGATCTCCCGCTCCCGAGCTCACCGCTCCGCCGGGGAGATCGTGCGCGTTCCGGCCCCATAGGGTTTCGAAACGTCGGCTGAATCCGGAGAGCGGATTGAGGCAGACGCCGTAAGGACGCACAGTCCCGGCGGCCCAGCCGGCACGGAGAACGATCTGCTCGGCTTCGTCCTCGGGCACGCCCTGAAGCTGCAATTCGCATTCGCGACGTAACGCCACTGGCTGAGTATGCAGAACGCCGCCGAGAGATCGGCGCGTCTGACTTTGGTCCAACGGACGCACCACGGCGCCGGGCTGGAAGTTCTGCAGGGTTGGCTGGAAGCCGAAGCTGTAGGGCAAGCATCCAACGCTCAGGAAGCCGTCCGGGTTCGTTGGGTCGCGTAGCTTGGTGACCGCAAGATTCGCCCCCGTCACCGCGGTATCCAGCAGGCCGAGCTCGATTTTGCGGGGCTCCTCGGAGCTAGTGAACGGCCGAGTGTTCCCCCAGGACGCATTCGAGGCGTCGGCCTCGATCGTGGTCCACCCCGACCGGAAGAGCCGCCTGGAGTTCGTGACGTAGAAGCGGAGTTGCACCGCACCGAACTCGACCGTCTTGCTGCTGATCGCTGCGCCACGCAAGCGGACCTCGATATTAGACACACCGGAAAGCAGCACGGAGTCGAACAGTACGGAGACGACCTCGCCGGTAGTGCTCGAGATCACATGCCCCGCCAGGAGAGTCGCGACGAAGGAATCGTTCTGCCACAGGTCCACCGTCAGGCTCGGCCAGACAGTCGGAATGCCGCCGCTGGTGCGCCGCACGAGAAGGCGAAACTCCTGCTCGCGCGCGCCGCTTTCGAGCGTAGTGCCGCCCGGCAAGGCCACGAGCCGGAAACGCACATCGGTGTCCGCCGTCGGATCGGTGGCCGTCATCCAATTGGCGTCGGGAGCGGTGTCTGGATCTTCGTCCACGTCGGTGACACCGCCGGCGAGGTTGACGGCGGAACCGCGAATCGAGGCCGGGGCCGAGGACTCGTAGAAGGCCGGCGTCTCAGGCGTTCCATCCCAGAGTTCGTATTCCCACTCGCCGATGCCGCGTTGGAGGTTGTGACCGACCAGCGGCACGACATCGATGCTGGCCGCCGGATCGATCACATGATAGGCGTAGGTGTCACGGACTCCGCGGGCGGGGCGTAGCCATATCGCGGGCTTGGCGGGCTCCGGATCGTCGAGATTGGAGGCCGGGCCGTCCGTCGACATCGCTCCTGAACTTCCGTTCCCGGAGCCCGACGAAACGCTCGGCAACCCGAACAGCATCATCCAACTGCGCCGCACATCACCGACCGGATGCATCCGCTACCCCCAGACCAAGAGAGTCATGCTGTTGTCGGTGCCGCTGTTCGCCCATTCCAGGACGATGAACGTATGCGGCCAGTTCAGGCGCGCCAGCGGAGTGCCTGCGATCGATTGCAGGGTCAAGCTGGCTTCGACTTCATCCAACGGCTCGAGATCGGGAAGGGCGATCCGCGCCACGATCTCGTACATCTGCTGGTCCGTGCCGTGGAGTTCCAGGAGACGCGCCGCTTCGGTGAGCCCGTCATTCAGATCGACCAGGTAGGACTCGACGACCAGCTCTTCGGACAGGGGATGGAGGTCCGCCACCGTCGCATCCCGGTACGAGGCCCGCTGCCATTCCTGCTGCGCCGCGATCCGCTGCGCGGTGGTGGCGCCCAGGTTGACCTGGTCGTCACGCAGCACCACGTAGTTCCGGTGGTGCAGAACCGTGGCTCTCGAGATCGGGATGTCCGCCGGAATCGGGCGGATCGAGATGATGTCCTTTTCGTTGAGTCGAGCCGGGTTCGCGTCCGTCGGGAGCGAGAGCTGATCGCCGGTGAACAAGCCCTGCCGGTTCATCCAGGCGTTGATGCCGACGCCATGAAGGATGTCGCCGATCACCTTCCCGACCGTGGCCTCGTCCGTGACCACGTAGCCGTTGATGCCGGGCGCCGCGGTGGCGAGCGTGGCCCATCGCGCAGTATCGATCTCGGTGCCGGAGTCGAGCGGAGTGTCGCCGCGGGTAGTGGCGACGTAGACCGCGAGGTCCGCCGCCTTGACGCGGTGCGTCCCGTCCGCAGCGTCGCCTTCCAGCCCGATGCTGATCGGTAGCGTGGGATTGGTGAAGAGCCGGACGAAGCTTCCGCCGCGGTGGCGGAGGACATCGTACTTGGTGCTGAGTGTCGCCCCGGCGATGAAGCTCTTCCAGTCCGTGTAGGCGGTGCCGAGCGTCGCCGTGGTGGGCGCCCCGCCCTCGTAGACGACCAACGTCCCGGCCTTGATGAGATCGGCATGGACCTGGTAGGTGCGCTGCAAGCTCGACCCGCTCAAGCCGACGAAGCGCGGCTCCATATTCGGCGGCGCTCCGAGACTGTTGATTTTAGGGCGCCCGGCCAGTTGGGCGCCACCCTCGAGCGTTGCGTTCCAAGCAACCGTTCCGTTGGTCGTTCCGTTGGTGCCGCCCGGTGCGGAGTCGACGCAGGTTGTCGAACTGCCATCGTCGAGCAGCAGCGCCATCTCGAGGTTCGACGCGGCAAGCTCGGCGGCAGTCATCGGACGGAGGCGAAGCTGTCGCATCTGCTCCGCCGTCTTGGCGACACTCCAGATCCGGAGCTGTTCCAACGTCCCGTCGTGGCCCGCGCTGGCGTGGCCGACGCGGAACAATCCGTCGGGTGCCGGTCGGGCGCTGGTACTGACGCTGAAGGTCTCGACGGTCTCTGTCATGGTCACGAGGTCGAGGAACATCATCCGGAGCAGGCCGGCGCCGACGCGTACGCCGACCCAGTAGCGGCGATTGGCAGTGAAGGCGAAGGCCGATGTCGAAAGCACCGTCGCGGCCGAGTCTCGGAACACGAGCTGGTTGCTGGTGTTGACGCGGATCTGCCATGGATAGGTGGTGGCGCTGTGATCCCAGCCGGCGAGACGACGAATCGAACCCATGCCGCCGGAGTCGAACCACGTCACGAAATCGCAGCTGAAGTCGGTCCTGAGATCGACGGCGGCAGGGATACCGGCGGCACCGAACGAGATGTAGGAGCTCGCGCCCATGTCCAGGCACCAGGTGTTACCGCGGTGGCGACGTGCTTCGAAGGGCGAGCGGAAAGCGGCGTCGCGGGATCGGAGCTTGACCGTCGCTTCGAGGACGCCGGACTCGAAGCGCTCCGCCGATCCGCTCCACACCTCCTGAAATTCGGACACCAGCAGGCGCCGGCCGAGCGCCGGCGAGTAGCCACCGTGGAGGCAGCGGGCCGGGGCTCCGTCCCATACGTAGCCGTTGACGGTCGAGTACTGGTCAAGCTCCCCGGCGGTTTGCAGCAGCCGCACCTCGCCGCCGGGCTCGACGGCGCCCAGCGTCGTGGTGCGTGGCGGGAATTGCCGGGACTGGAGATTGATGCCCTCCGCGACGCGACCGGCGTAGACGGCGCCAGAGGGGGTGTCGGCGCTGGTCGTGGGCCAGGTCTCGGTGCCGTAGCGGAGCGTGACGAGATTGCCGCTGGGGTCGCGCGGTTGGAACTCCCAAAGCCAGACCTGACGCGCCAGCGGGTCTGCGGCGAAGTCTTCGTAGGCTGCCATCGGGGCCGTGATTGTAGCATCCGCCGTCGCCTCCAGAGTATCGAGGCGATCTCAGGGCTTAGTTCGCGCTCCGCCGCAGTTGCGCGTTTCGCGACCGTTCCTCCGTCAACCGCTCCCGCTGGACTCCCTCCATCGTCGTCAGCCGGCTCGCCAGTGCCCTGGTTTCCAGGATAAGGGTATCGAGCCGGCTCTCCGTCCCGCCCTGCGCCGCGAAAAGATCCTCGCGAACGAAGCGGAACGGCTCCGGCACCAAGGTCATCCCGCCTTGCAACGGCGATGCGGACGGCAACGGCGGCCGGCCGGTCGACGGCGTGTTGTAGCCGGGGATGCCAGCCGGCAGCGTGACGCCGAGCTGCTGCAGAAGCGCCAAGAACTGCGACATCAAGGTGCTGGCCCCGGCGCCCGTCGAACCATAGGCGCCGGTGAAGAGCGTGTAGAACTGAGTGAACGCCTGGCCGAGCTGTGCCCTGGCATCAAGATCGCCGGCACGCGCAAGGTCCGCGAGACGCCGGTACTCGGCCTCCGCGAGCCGGATCTGGTCACCGATCGGGACGGGCGAGGTCGAGCCGAAGAGCAAGTTCTGCACCGCGTCCTCGAGACCCTGGTTCGCCCGCTCCATCAACTCTTCCAGGGCCTGCGCGTACTGGTCATTGATCCGCTTCAGCACGTCGGCAACGTCGAGGCCCATCAACCGGAATTGCCAGGCCATCGATCGCGCTTCCTCGGCCATCTCGGCGTAGGTCTGTCGCGCCCGTTCCCGCTCCGCATTGAGTCCCTGCCGGTCGGCGCGCTCCATCTCGCTCAATCGATCTAGGAAGGCGCGCGCCGCGGCCAGAGGATCGGCCCCGGAATCGAAGCCACTGCCGCCGGAGTTGCCGCCGGACGAACTTCCGCCACCGCCGAGCTCGATGTCCTCGGGGTTGAAGCCGTTGATGATTCCGAGCAGACGTTCCCAGCGCGCCGCCTCGGCCTCGCTCAGCTCCTCCGTCGCCGCGATCTCGGCATAGAGCATGTTGAGGCGGCGCCGATCGATCTCGAATTGCAGGACCGCGATGGCCTTGCGCACCTCGGCCGCTTCGTCGCTGGCGCCGGCCACTTCCAACAGGCCGGCCGCGAGCCCCAGTGCGTCGCTTTCCAACTGCTGTGCGAGCTGGTGCGCGACATCCTGGTAACGATCAAGCGAGATCGCGCCGTCCTCGAAGGCTTGCTGCAGGAAGACCATCCGCTCGTGATAGGTGGCGATCGAAGCCCGCGTCTCCTCGAGCGGGAGACCGAATCCCTCGATCTGGTCATTCACCCAGGCGGCAAGCGCGGCTTCCCGCGCCGCGTTGATTTGCCAGAACGTGATGATGCGCTCGCCCGTGGCCTGGAGATGGGCGCGTACCGCATCCTCGATTTCTTGCCAATGGTCGAGGATGCCCTGCCTGCCCTCGGTCAAGCCGGTGCGCGACGCCGGACCGTTCAGCGCGTCAGCCACTTCCTGCCGGATCTCTTCGCCGAGCTGCTGCCGCAACAGGCCGAGCGCTTCCGCCGCAAGAGCGGCGTTCGGACCGAGGCGGCCGATCTCGGCGACAAGCTCTTCGATCTGCTGCTGACGCCGCGCCAGTTCGCCCTCGGTGTCAGACAGGCCGCCCAGGATGATTTCGCGTAGCCGGTCCTCGAGCGCTTCCCGTTCCTGCCGGCGGCCGCCACCGCCGGCGCTCGGAATGTTGATGCTCCCGACATCGATCGGCCCCAGCGCGTCGAGGTTGGCGAGGATCTGATCGATCGCCGCGAGCTGGGCATTGATGACGGCGATGGCCTGGCTAGTGAGGTCGGACGTAGCGGTCGTGATCGCCGCCCTGGCCTTGAGATAGCCGATCTCTGCCGCAAGCTCCTGCTCGCGAAGCGTGGCCTCCGCCTGGCCAACGGCACGCGCGCTGTCGAGGTTGTCGCGCTGCAGCCTCAGATTGCCGTAGCGGATCTCGCCCTCGGCTTCCAGGAGCGCGGCCTGGGCCTGAAGCTCGAGCTTCCGCATCTGAAGCTCGGCGATGCGGAGGAGACGCTGAGCGTTGAAGAGCTCGGCCTCCTGCTTCTTCATCTCCAACTGCTCGGCGGCGGTGCGCTCCCGCCCGGTGATCGAGTCCTGCCACGACTGCCAGGCGTTGTCTTGGGCCGCCACCAGCCCATCGAGCCCGGCCTGGACCGCCGGCGTCAGAGAGTTCATCCGGCCCAGCGTGTCGGCCAGGTCATCCCAGTGGCGGATCTGTTCGGAGAGCCCGCGGGCGGCATCACTCCAGTTGATCTCCGCGATTTCGCGCAACCCCACCAAGTAGCGCTGCGCCTCTTCGGCCCCGATGACGCCGGCGCTGAAGTCGGCGGAACCAAACAGCTCGGTCATCCCCTGACGCACCAGATCGGAGACGCCACGGAACGTCGTTTCGGGATCGGCGAACGCCTGCGCCAAGCCGGCCGAGACGGCCTCATCCATCGACCGGAAGTGGCCGATCACCAGCTCGCCGACGCGGGCCGCGAAATACTCGCCGTCCTGGCGAACGGTGATTTCCAGCTCTTCGAACGTGACGATCGAGCCACCGATGGCGTCGGCGAAGGCTTCAGCCGTGGCCTCGATCTGCTGAGCGAGCCTTCTGCTTTGTAGATCGGTGTTGCTGCTCAGCTCGAAGCCGGAGCCGTTCTCGCCGTAGGCGAGCCCCGCAGCGTAGTCATACTGCCGCGCCCGTCGGCTGTCGCGGTGCGCTTCGAAGGCATCGACGGCGGCCGCAACGACGACAAGATAGGCCGCGAAGGCGCCGGCGTAGCCGGACAGCGCTGCCGAGCCTCCGAGCTGGGTAGCGAGTCCGCTCGCGCTGGAGTAGGCGGACGTGGCCTGCTGCGCAACGCCAGCGGCCTGCTGCAGGTAGGAGAAGAAGCCACCGAAAACATTTGCCAACTGGCCGAGCACGGCCTGCGAATCGGCGAGCACCTTATTCCAGTAATCGAGTCGGATCGCGCGCTCGCGGGCAGTCAGATCGGCGGTGACGCGGACGGCATCCTCGTGAGCATCGATCCGCATCTGAGCCGTCTCGCGTTCCGCGGCAAGAGTCTCGCGCAGGACATCGACGCCCGTGTCCCCAGCACCGCGCTGCCGGTCGGCGCGCGCCGCTAGATCGATCTTCTCCAGGCTGTCGCGGATCATGTCGGCGACGTTGACGAAGCCGAAGCCCATCCGCGTCAGCATGTCCTGGGTCTGCGCCACCAGCCGCTCGCCCTCGGCCACGGAACCGTTGCCGACGCTCCGCAGGAAGCCGAGGTACTGCTCTTCCAGTTCCCGGAGACGCGCACTGGATTCGTCGATGCCGGTGAGCTGGACTGCGAAGTCGGCATCGCCGCGGAGATCGCTGGCGGCGCCGAGTAGGCGCATAGCGTCCTCGTAGTCCTTCAGGGCGCGGACGTTCTTTTCGATCGTGGCCCGCCACTTATCCTCGAGCCCGATCATTTGTTCCATGACGGACTGCCGGATCTCCTCTTCGCGTGCCGCGGCGGCGGCGGCGTCGCGACCCTGAAGCAGAGCCGCCACGGACGCCTTCTCGACCGTGACCTGACGCTCGAGCGTTCCGATCCGGTCCTTACCGCGGGCGTCAGCCTCAGCCTCTTGCGTGGCCCGCAGCTGGGCCAGCGCCGCTGCATCGTTGCCGGTGTCGATCGCCGTCTGGGTCGCTTCGTCCTCGCGTTCGGTGGCGAGCGTGGCGCGGCGAATCGCGTCCTCACCCGCGAGATAGGCGGCGCCCATCCGGCGCGCCACTTCCTCGCGACGCTCCAACGCCTTGACGGTGCCGGAGCTCGCCAGCCCTTCCTCGGCCAGCACCAGGCCACGGGTCGCGGCCTCGATCTCCCGGAGTCGTTTCGCGGCCTCGTCCCGCGCCTCGCCGGGCGCCCTCGGATCGGCGAGGATGGCCCGGAGCGCCTTGCTTTCCTCGCGGATGCGGCGCTCGATTTCGAGCTGCCGGTTCAGCTCGATTTGTTCGTCGAGCGGGAGTTTGAATCCAGCGGCCTCGCGGCGGAGCGCCAGCGTCTCGGCCTCGGTGTCGCGGACCTTGATCTCGATCGCGGCCAGCTGTTCCAGCGCCGATTGCAGGCGACGCTGGGCCTTCTCCGATTCCTTGACCGACTGGAGTTCGGAAGCCTTGCGCCTCTCCGATTCGGCAGCGGCGCGCGCCTTGGCCTCGGCTGCCTTCGCTGCTTCCTGGGCTGCCGTAGCCGCGTCGGTGTCGCTGGCCGCTACCGTCGCTGCTGCGGCGCCTTCCTTCGCCCTGGTGCCTGCCAGCATCGCGCGTAGCGCGGCCTGGACGCCGAGTTCCTTGGTGACCTCGCGCTCGCGCTGGGCTACCAGCCCGGCGGCGGCAACGGCGATGCCACGGTTCTCGCTCTGGGCACGCTCCTGGATCGCGGCAAGGTTGCGTTGCGCTTCGTCGAGCCGCTTCTGCTGGTCTGCAAGCTCGCGCTCGATATCCGAGGCCGATCCGGTGCCACCGTAGACCCGGATCTGTCGGATACCCTGCGCGGCGTTGGAGACGAACCAGCCGGAGACGCGCTCGAGCTGCGTCAGCACCTCGCCGACAACGGTACCGAGGTCACGGAAAAAGTCGATGGCGTCCTGCTGTTTCGACACGTCCGACAGGCTCGATACGGTGTCGGAGAGCGCCGGCGCCAAGCCCTCGCCGAAGCTCCTCTGGAGTGCGTCGATCGTGTTCTGGAGGGCCTGGGCGCGCGAGTTCTGGGTGTCGAACGCCTTGGCTGCCTCGATGTTGAGAGCAGTCCCTTTCTCGGCCTCTTCGCTGGACTGGCGGAGACGACGCGACAGCAGCTCGTAATTCGCGGCCAGCGTCGGCAGCGTCTTGTCGAGGCGGTCGCTGCTTAGGCCCAGCTTGTCGAAGGCGAGCGAGGACTGGTCACCGAAGCGCGAGACACCCTTGAGCAGCAGCTCGATCGCTTCCATCGGGCCGCGACCCCATGCGGCCGAGAAGTCGGAAGCCGAGACGCCAGCGGCATCCGCGAAGGTCGAGAGAGCACTTCCGCCCTCGACAACCGCCTTCTGGATCGCGCGCAACAGAGTGGCGAACGCGGTGCTTGCCGCCTCGGGCTCGCGGCCGAGTTCGGCAAGGGCAGTGGCCAGGCCGAGCACCGCCGGCGAACCGAGCTTGAATTCGGTCGTCGCCGCGCTCAGTTCCTTGGCCATGGCGAGAATCTGCTTCTCGCCGGCCGAGGCATCGTTGCCGAGAGCGGTCAGGGCGGCGCCGACGCGCCCGGCACTCGCCGGTAGCTCGCCCTGGAGATTCATCAGGACGGCAAGCTGCTCCGCCCCTTCCTTGCCCACCACGTCGGAGGTGCGCGACAGTTTTCCGAGCGTGTCGATGTAGGCCAGCAGATTCTCGCGGCCTGAGACGCCGAGCTGGCCGGCGGCCTCGGCGATTTCCAGAAGTTCGTGCGTCGCAATCGGCAGCCGATCAGAGGCGGTCGAGAGTGAGAGCACGTCACGATACAGCGCCTCGACCGCGGCCTCTGTCATGTTGGTCGTCTTAGCGACGCCGGTTAGATCCTCTTCAATGGCGCCAAATTCGCGCGACGCATCCGCGATACCGCGGATCGCGGCCCGACCGGCGGCGATGCCGGCAGCCACGCTCGCGAAACCCATGATCCAGTTCTTGAGCGAGGCGTTGAAGCGGTCGCCCGTGGCGTGCGCCTTGGCGCTCTCAGCCTCGAAGGCCCGAGTGGCGTCCGCTGCGTCACGGCGACGCTTCGCCAATTCCAGGAGCTCGCGGCCCTGTCGGGAGTCGATCGAGATGCCGAGCTGTTGGGCACGCGTCGCCGCCTGCTGCGCGATTTCCTCGGCTCGTAGCGCCGCGGCGCCCTGCCTCCGGGCCGCAACGATTCGCTCCTGGGCTACCACCTCAGCACGGTCGGTCGCGACACCGGACGCGGCCCGCGCCGCCTGCTCGCGCTCCTGAGTCGTCTTCTCGATCTCGACCCGGAGCCGGGCTTGTTCCTGGAGCTCGGTACGCAGCGCCGCGGCGAGCCGGGACTCAGGATCGATCGAGGCGGCGACGATGCGGGCCTCGATCTCCTTGGCTTGGGCTCGCGCACGTGACGCCTGCTCGCCCTGCCGCTCGACCGCAAGGTCCGCCTGGAGCTCGGCCGTGCGACGCCTCGACTCGCGCATGACCAAGGCGTTCGCTTGGGCGACGCGCTGCAGGGCGAGTTCCGCCTCCCTCGCGGCTTCCTCCTGCCGACGCGCCGCCTCCATAGCGGCGCGTGCCGCGGCCGCCTGTTCCTTGGCGGCTTCACGTGCGGCGCGCGCCGCTTCCAGCAGGGCGCGCTTGATCTCTTGGGCTGCTTGGCGCTCGGCCTGCTCGCGCTGCTTGGCGATGGCCTTCTGCTGACGTGCGGCTTCGTCCTGGGCCTGCGTGGCCTCGGAGAAGCCTTCCTTCGCGTCGGCCGCTACCTGCTTGTAGGCCGCGCCGATCTTCTTGAGATCGGCTGCGGCCTCATCGCTCGGAATCCGATAGACGACCTTGTGGACCGTCTCGGCCATTATCCCGCATCCTCTCGACGCTCATCTCGACGTAGGTTGCGTCCATGGTGTCGAGCGCCGCATGCCCAAGATCGAGCATGTCGCCGACAAATCCGTTGGCACGCAGATGGGTATCGGCTACCGACCACGGCAACGGCAGCGGCACGGCGCCAGCCATGCCGCTCAGCCACTGCCGCTCCCTGCTGACGCGGCTGAAGAGGGACTCGAGAACGGAGCCGAGCTCGCCGACGGGCGGGAGGTCGCGCAGTGCTGGGATTCGTCGCTCTTCGATCCATGCGTCCCACCATGCGCGCGCCTCCGCCTGCTTCTCTGTCGGTGTCTCCGCGAGGGCCTGGCGCGCGGCCTCGCGGTCGTCGGCCTCCCAGCTCAGATAGGTGGAGAGGTGCTCGCCGTGCCTCCGCTGCCACCGGAGGCGCTCGGCAAGTTTCCCAGGACCGAAGCCCCCAGCTTGTTGTAGCGGTCACGGAGCGAGAGGCCGGCCGTCTTGACGACGCTATAGGCCGCATCGTTGAGGAGCACGACATAGCCGTGCTCCTCGTTCATCGGGCCGTGGCCGAGGTAGTCCGGAATCGCCTCGCCGGACTCGAACTGGAAGTTCCGCCAGCCCACCAAGGCCGTGCCGACGGCGCCGCGGTCGGTGATCTCCCGATCGTCGGCCGGCGGCAACTTGGCATCGTCCGCGAGGCCCAGCACGATCCGGCGCGCGGCACGGAGCTGCGCTTCCTTGATGACCTGATCGGAGCTAAACAGCGCGCGGACACGCACCGCCGCCGCTTCGTTGTCGGGTAGCTCCGGCTGGAGACTGACCCACTCCCCACCATTTCCTGCTTTCAGCATTTCGCCCTCTCGTTTCTTCGCGCCCGGACCTAGCCGAGCTTGGTGTACTGGAACAGAGACGCCAACGTGGCGTCGTAGCGCAGCATCCACCGCAACATCACCATCTCTCGGCCCGCCTGCTTCAGTCCGTCCGTCTCTTCGTTGAACGGCTGGGCCTGTGGCAGGTGCCAGTAGTCGCGGAGACCGGCGCCGTCGCGGAAGCCGAAGCCGATCGCCGTCACGGTGTCCGGGTCGTTGGCGTCGTCGATCAGCGCCTCGGCGTCGGCGGTGTTTCGGTACACCGTCATCTCGAGCTGCGCGCTCATCAGCTGATCGAGGCTCACGTCCTGGGGACCGAGAGCGCCGGCGCCACCGGCCGCGAGCAGAGGGTTCGTGAACGTGAGCTTGAGGTTCTGGATCCGGAGGTCCGGCATCAGCACGCCGGCGTAGCGGAAGCCGAGACCCTGCGTCGGCACCGAGGCGCCGCCGAAATGGATGTTGCTGTTCCGTAGCGGGTTGGTGCTCGCCGCGTTGGAGCTGTTCGCGAGAGCGGCATCGAGCCGCGTCATCCGGCCGCCGCCGGTGAACCCGAAGTCGAGCTGGCACCTATTCGGGTACGGCACCGTGACGCCGAAGCTGTTGACACCGACATAGGGCCACTGCTTGCCCTTGGTCGAGGCCAGGTTGAATTCCTCGTAGTGCGCGGTGAGGAAGGTCGTGCCCTGCCGCAGCTTGCCGACGTAGGTCACGGTAACGGACGGGCCGGCGGCCTCAGCTACCAGCGTCGGCCAGGCCAACGCCAGGTCCGTCGAGGTGACGGACGTCACCAGCGCGATGAACGCCGCCGGGTTGGTCGCGAAGCCCGTGACCTTCACCACGTCGCCGGCGGCGAGCGTGGACCACGTACCGGCGCCCTTGACCAGCTTGTTCCCCGAGACGGTAGCGGTGATGTCGGTCGCAGTGACGGTGACGGCCGCACCGAACACGGCGCATGACACCTCTTCCATCAGGCCGTCGTACTGGCCGTAGATGTAGTCGCTGGTCGCGCTGCCGCTGATCGTGATGTCGGTCGCCGGGTTGTCGCGCGGCAACCGATCCGCGCTGACGTTGGCGGGCTGCTCGCGCTGGATCGGCCCGGACATTTTCCAGGTGGCGAACGGGACGATGTCCATCGCGCCGGCCGGCAGCGTGCCCTTCGTGGCTTCGCGTACCCGGCGGATGCGGATCTGGCTGCTGCTCGACATGGCTTACCTCCCTTTCACTTCGCCACGCTCGAGGGCGATGGCCAGCTCGGCGGGAGACAGGTTGACCGGCTCGCCGCGACGGAAGCAGCGGCCACTGATATAGCTCGTATGGAGCGCAACGTAGATCGGACCGGAGAGTTCGGCGTCGCTGAATCCGCCATTCTCTTCTGTGGCACCGGTCGACTCAGGCAGCGACGGATTGAATTTCATGGCGCTCCAACCCCAGGTAGAAGTTCAGTTGAAAGAATGGGCCGCCGGCCTTCTGCTGCGGCTCCTCGGCTCGCCACGAGATCATGTGCAACGACTGCTCTTGCCAGGAGCGGAACACGTCCGACAGGCTGGCCTCGATCCCGTAGGCCGTCACGTACTGGCCTCGCGGCACGAAGAGCTCGAAGGCCACCACGACAACCGAGCCCATCTGGATCTGCGGGCCGCCGCGGCTGTCCTGTGTCTCCTGGCCCCAATCCGGGACGTAGGAGATGTAGCCGGTCTCGGGCGGCGTCGCGGGCACCTGGGCGCGCCGGTAGACCGGCAGACCAGCGCCGGCCACGACAGCTGCGAGCTGATCCTCGATCGACTGCAATACCTGGACGCGCGTCATAGGTTCGATGCCTCGATCGCGATTACGTCAGTCCAGCCGTCCGCCGCCTGCGTGCTCCATCCATGAGCCAGCCGGTTCGCGTGGTCGGCGTTACTGACGACGCCGACTTCGTCGCCGAACAAGAACTGGGAGAACGCCTGATCCACGGCGTCGTCTCCCTGCTCCGGATAGAACGGCAACCCACGCTCGGGCTTGAAGCTGGAGATTTCCCCACAGTACGGCGTCACGCTGCCGCGAAACCAGCCGCTCAGCTTCGGGCCGCGCGCCACGGTCTCGGCCTGGATGTAGGTCAGGGCATCGCGCATCTTGCCCGTGACCAACTCCTCGAGATCGGCCACCGCCGCATCCGCGAGCTCGTCCTGGAGATCGACTTGAACGATCACGTCAGATCCCGCCGGAGCTGTAGCTCCATCAGGCCGGGGCCGAGGTGAGACGGTCCGTCCATCGTCGCCATGACCTGATACTTGGTGCCGCTACGCACGACGCGCCAGCCCGGCGCCGGCACCGCATCGCCGTCCGCGACAGACACCCAGCACCGCTGGTCACCGACCATGATGCGCTCGCCGTCGGTCTCGCGGCGGCCGTAGGAAGAGATCCAGGCCAAAGCGGTCACGCTCACGACGGTCTCGACCGCATCGGCCACGACGCCCGGCGTTGTCGAGGACGTGACCGAGGTCAACGTCACCGTCTCGCCGTTCTCGGACAAGAACTCGCGGTAGTCATCGGCAGCGCCGGCGGACTGACTCATGCCGCGCTCCCGTAGTAGATGTAGGGCTGTAGCCTTGCGAATGCCTGGGTCGATACGCTTGAGGAAGAACTGCCCGAACTTCCGCCCGGATTGCGCCAGGTGATCGCGAGACCAGGAACGGAACGCGACGCCATATCGGGATCACGCCGCCCCGAGAAAAGGTTGCTGCGGAGTTCGTCGAGACAGGCAGCCGTGATCGGCCGCGGCAGTTCCTTCGCCGCTCGCGCCACCATCGTAACGGCGCCCGATTCGACTTCCTCGCCGACCTCGACGCCCCACGTCGGCGCGCTGCCGCCAGCAACGCCGGCCACCGTGACCTCGTGCAAGTAGATCGCGGGCCACGGTGGTTTCACGAAGTCGCCTAGCTCGTAGGTGGCGCCGGCTTCCCACGCCCTTAGATCCTCGGGCATCACCCAGCCGCCGACGAACTCGGCGGTCACAATCGGCAACTCGCTCCCCGGCTCCGACGTCAGCCCCAGCGGCGAGGTCAATCCGCTCGTGTCCGGCCAGCCACCGGCGCGGTAGAGGATGCCAGCCGCGCTATCGAGCTGGTAGCTCTCGGCGTCGAGCACTTCATCGGAGTAGGAGATCGAGACGGTGCCGGGTTCGACGGGGGCCATGCCGAGCGAGAGACGCGCCTCGCCCGACACGCTAGGCAGGCTTGCTCGGTAGGTCTGGCGCCACGGCGGGAAGCCCAGCGCGTCGGCGATGGCCTCGCTTGCCTCGAGCACCAGCGCCTCTAACAAGCTCTCCTGTCCCGTCGCCAACGAGCCCAGGCGAGAGATCGCCATGTCCGGGCTCATCAGGCGGGGGTGGCGTGCTGGGGTCAGTACTTGCATCGTTCACCATCCGCGGCCGGCCGAGCGTCGTCGCTCGCGGGCGGTACACTTCACTCGATCCCTTCGGACTTGGTCTTGAGGCCGGCGTAGTACCGCTGCAGCGACTCGACCATCGCGCGGCGGAACTTGTCCTTGTCCTTGCCGGGGATGCGCGACGCGATCTCGGCGGTGTTGATGCCAACGGCCTTGGCTCGCGCCAGCAGTTCGCCATCGGAGAGCGTCGTCAGATCTTCGGGCTGGCCACTCTCCAGGAGAACGGCGCGACCCTCGTGCACGAGCGCGTTGGCTTCGTCGGTCGGAAGACAACACGTGTCGCCCTCCATGTTGATGCCGTAGGGGCCTCGCAGCGTTACGGCGGTCTGTCCTTCGGGTGCCGGCATGGTGCCCTCCCTGCCTGTTAGATCGGATTGATGGTCGACGTACCGAGCACGAGCTTGGAGCCCGACACGACCGCCGGCGTGGTGCCGCCGACGAAAGCGTTGGTCTCGACCACGCGCACGTAGCGCTTCGCGCCGCGCAGGTTGATCGACAACTGGCCGTCGCTCGACACGGCCGAGACCGTCTGCGACGCCACGGTCACGCCGTCCGGCTTGAAGTCGGCGAAGGCGTCGGCCACGCCGTTGTCGGCGCTGTCCTGCACTTTCGCCACCACGGTCAAGCTGTCCGGCGTGCCGGTCGCGAGGCCGGTCTCGGTGTAGAGCACGGCACTGTCGTAGGTCGCGCCGCCAGCGATGGCTCGATCGATGCCGCTGCCGTTCGTCGCACCAGCTGCCCGCGACGCGGGCACGACGGCCTTGACGACCTTGATGAGGGCTCCGATATCCACGTTATCCATGACGTTCTCCCTTGTCGCTTACGGAGCCCAGGTCACTGCGTCGAGCACGGCCTCGCACTTGCCGGGGTAGCGCTCGACCAAGTTGTCTTCCGCGATGATGCGGACCGCGATCTGATCCTGTTCGAAGGCGTTGACGGTCTGGCCGCCGACGCTGTAGCTCGCCTGGTTCGACACGTCGATCCGCAGGGCCTGGCCATCGACCACGGTGAGCCCGGCGAAGTTGGCCATGTAGATTTTCGACTCCAGGCCGCCGCCCCCGAGGTTCGTCGGGATCAGGGTCGTGTCCCGGTACGGCGCGGTCCACAGGTTGCCGGTCATCAGCTCTTCGCGGAACACGGGCTGCGAGTTGGCGTCGAGGCGCGTCCAGAGAAAGACCGTGGTGCGCGGATGCCAGAGCCAGCCGAGCCGCACGTCCTTGAAGTTCGCGGTGCGGATCGCGAGCCAGAGCTTTGCCAGATCGGTCGTGATCTGCGCGATGGTCGGCGTCGCCGTGGCGGTGAAGATGTTGCCGGACTGGGCCAAGTTCTCGAGGCCCTTGACCGAGAACGCCGTCCCGGTGCCGCGGATGTAGTCGAGGTCTTGGCGCTCCGTGATCGCGCTTGCCAGATCGTTGCGCAGGATGCGGTCGGTGTCCGGCGTGGCATGCCGCAGAAACTCTTCGCTCTGCGCGTACATGCCCGCGACCTTCTTCGGCTCCGCCGTGATGTTGCCGAACGTCGCGGAGCTGAGCGGGATCGCACGGTTCTCGCCGACGCGCGAAGCCGTCAAGCCGGTCAGCATCCGGGCGATCTTGAACCCGCCGCCGTTCTGGAAGGATGCGAAGTTCGGACCCAGCGAGCGGAAAACCGAGTTCGGCCGCAGGAACTCGAGCACTTCCTGGATCAGCGCCGGCTGGGTGACGGCCGCGCCGTTTTCGAAGGTCGTTGTGTCGAACGCCTGGGCCACGGCCGGGTTGTAGCCCATGTGCTTCGCGGCCCAGTCCTTGGCCTGGGTCAGGCCGCCGCCGTCGCGCTTCGCGATGTTCATGGCACGCACGACGCCGGCGAACGCCAAGCCGCGGTCGTCGTAGGCGCCGCGCTGCGCGATCGCTGCCGGATCGCTGAACGCGAGCGGCGGCGCCGAGACGCCACCCTGCGCGAGCATCTGTCGGCCGCGCGCCATGTTCGCCTCGCGCATCTCGCCCGCGACCTTGCCGGCGAGTTCGGTGAACAGCCCCTGCACCCACTCGCGGGTCACACGGTCATCGGTCAGAACGGTGGCGCTGTCGGCCATGTCAATTCTCCAGGTAGACGACCTGTCCCGTGATCTCCAGGACGGTCGCAGCCAAGCTTTCACGGACCACGCCGACGAACTCGGCGCGGCTGATTTCGTCGGGGGGCACCGGGCTCTCGGGCGCGGCGATAGGTTCGGCAGCTTGCGTGATCGGCTCGGCTACGGGTGCCTCTTCCGGTGCCGTGGCAGGTGGGGCAGCAGGCGCGCTGGCCACGGCGGTCGGTTGCTGGGCGCGCGCCGCGAACAGCTGCGGGCCAAGCTCGAGCATCCCAGAGAACGTGACCTTGCCGAGCAAGCCCATCGCCTTGAGGAATGATTCCGTCACTGTCTGCGAGATGTACTCGCCGCGCTGTGCCGGTAGCGTATCGAGCAGCGCTTCGACGCTCGCGACATAGGGCCGCCAGTCGAGCCCGTAGCTCTGCACCGCCGCGGCGAGCTTCACCGCGTCGACGTTGTCGCCGATCGGCACCAGCGACCATTCGAGCAATTCCCACTGGTCGACCGTCAGGCCGCCGCGCTCTTCGTCGATGAAATATTTCGTGGGGTCGAGGCCGATGCTGCAATCCGGGATGTAGCCGTCGGCCGCGAGCCGGTAGTACATCTCGGCATCCTCGTAGCCGTGCTCGAGCCCAGCGAATTGCCCGGTCGCGATCGTTCGTGTCACGCCGCCGAGCATGTCCTGGGTGAGCGCAACCGTCTTGCCGATCGGTGGCGCCGGCACGGTCCAGTTGCCCCAGTCGTGACCCCACAGGATCACCGAGTGGTAGCGGCTGGTGTCGATGCCGGCCTGGTTGACCAGGATTTTCCGCCGGCTCGGCGTGCCGGAGCTGATGACGTACCGGAGGATTCGCTGCTCGCCCGGCGCGGCCTCGTCGCCCTCGGCCGCCTGCTGCAGGCCGACACCGACGAACGCGCCGCGATTCAGGAATCCGACCGTGGGGTGCTCGGGAAGTTGTGAGCCCTCGGCGACGGCTTCAAGCCACGCATCCGCCGAGAGGGCGACGCGGGGTGCGCTGTTCGGGGCCGATGCGTTGGAGCTCACGGTGGCGCACCATACGCCACGAGAATCGGTTGCGCAATTGACGCAACGAACGAAAAGATATCAACAACTTTCCCTCCCCCTCTGGACTCCCCCTCCCTTCCACCACCCTACCCAGAGAAAAACCAGAGCAAGAGCGAGAGACAGACGCGTCTCACGAGCGCGCGATCTCTAGCAAGATGCTAGACAACTGCTAGCAGAGGCGCGCGCCTTGAAGAATCAGAAGGTTCTGAGATGAGCAGAAAAGTCAAGTCGAGTAATTTACGCCTACGTTCCGCCTCATAGTAGTTGTTGGCTATATGGCATGAAGTGGTGGCTGTTCGCAAGATCTTCGTGAATGCGTCGGGACCGGAAACGGAGGCGCGCGCCGTGGTGGTGAAGGGTCAGGATGGACGTATCGAAAGCAGCTACCGTGGTGACTTCGGCGGTGGTGAGGGGGTCAAGATGGTGTCCGGCGAGTGACCGGCGGGGTGGGTACCGAGTGGTGCACGGACCTCGTGGACTGCTCGCGAACGCTTGCATTCTGTTGACATCTTGCGCTACGATGCGTTCCGCAATGGCACGCAGGGTAAATAGGATCGACTGGGATTCAGTTGTGCTTGGCCAGGAGCCGGACGCAGTGGTCGCTGCCCGCATGGGCGTCAGCAGTACTGCCGTTTGGCACGCGCGACACGCGCGTGGAATCCCGAGCGCGCCGCGCCAGAGAAAGCGCTCCCATTGGGATGATGAGCCGTTACTCGGGAAGGTCTTTGATTCGGTGATTGCCGCCAAGTACGGGGTCACGGTGTGTTCGGTGGCCCTTGCAAGAAAGCGCCGCGGCATCGCCGCGATGACCGAGCATCGGCCTATCTGCGATGTCTCATCATTCGTTGCCGAATTGGGCAAGGAACACGATCGGGAAGTTGCGGCTCGGCACGGGCTTTCCGAGGGTCAGGTTGCCAATGCACGGCGCGCGCGTGGAATACCAGGGACTCGCCGTAACTGGGACTTGCTCGTGGCTGACCTCGGCACCGCCCCGGACGCCGTGATCGCCAAGAAGCACGGCGTGACTCATGGTGTCGTCGCCGGTGCGCGCTGGCATCGAGGCATCGAGAAGTGGAGGGATGTCGCTAAGTGTCCATGCGGAGAGACATTCACGCGATGGGCGCAGCGACAGAGGTTTTGTAGTAAGCCGTGTGCGGGCTCCTATTGGCACGCGATTCTGAATATGAACTACCCGCCAGAACTGGCCGAGGTCTACGTTGCCCTCGCCGCTCTGGAGCGCACCAGAAAACGAAAGACGAGAGGGCTAACCCATGTGGAAGAATTCGAACGAACTCCTGGCGACGATTCACGACGCGCACCAACGACTGAAGAACAAGGATACCGACCCGATCTCGGCCCACGCCGAGGCGCGACTGCTCGGGGCGGCGACGCGAGTGCTGGCGATCAGCCTGGAGCATGCGAGACTGACGGAGCGGCTGAAGTCCGGTGACGCCGAGTTGCCGGTCATGACGCTGGGCGAGTAGATCCGAACCGATGTTGCACAGCACGCGGGCCTCAGGGCTAGGTCTGGCCACTGAACGGCCGACACCCCCGCTGTTGGCTTGCCCTAGGGCTTGCGTGCTGCGCGCTTTGACCGCGCCGAGAGGGCGCTGAATGGAGAACGAGATGCAGAAAACCAGTCGGCAACTTGGGCTACTGGCGGCACTGCTGATTATTGCAGCATGCGCCAGGCCGCCCGAGAAGGAACTCGCAGAGCTTCGGGGGGGTGTTCAGGGTGCTCACGATCGCGGCAATGAATCGCGTCGCGCGACGTCTGCGCTTCGTGAAGCCGAGGAGGAGGTCGAAACTCAAAACAAGAAGTTCGCGCTCTTCCGGTCGTACAAACGAGCGGCCGAGTTGATCGCCGAAGGCATGACGAGCGTCGATGATTCAGCCGTCGACGATTCACGCAACGACAGCGTCAGGAGTGATCCGCGCTGTACTTGCTCCTGCGATTGCAGGTAGCAGAACAAGGAGAGGGCAATGGACAGCAGAATCCGGAATCGGATTGTCGGTTTCGCGGCGATCGTGCTTATGTTGATCGGCATGGCCACGGTAATCCACTCGGCCAAACCTGACGCAGGCCAAGAAGTTGTACTCATCAAGAAGCCGTTTCTGTTCGGGCACGGCGGCGTCGAGAGCGAGCCAATCAAGACGGGTCGGTCGTGGGCGTTCGTGACGACGAAGATGGTCTACGTTAGCGTGCTGCCTCAGCTGTTCGAGGTGCACTTCGATGACTTGATGTCGAGCGACGGTGTGCCGCTCGACTTCGATGCCGTACTGCGACTTCAGGTCACCGACTCGGTTCTCTTGGTTGAGAAGTTCGGCGAGAAGTGGTACCACAACAACGTCGAGAATGAACTACGGAACTATGTTCGCCAGGCAGTCCGCAAGCACGGCCTGAACGAAACGGCCATCAGCACGAAGGCTGTCGAAGAGATCGACACCGAAGTCACGGCGGCAATGATCGAATACCTGAGAGAGACGCAGATCCCGATTCGGCTACTAGCCTTCACTGTCGGGCGTGCCAACCCGCCCGACAGCGTGAAAGACCAGCGGATCGCTACGGCTACTGAGCAGCAGCGTCTTCAGACGGAGCTTCAGAGGAAGCTTGCCGAGGACAATCGCAAGGCGGCAGAGCAGGCTCGCGCCGTCGCCGACAACGCTTACCGTCAGGAGATGCAGCTGAGCCCGGAGCAGTTTGTCGCGCTTGAGGCCATCAAGGTTTCGCTTGAGCAGATCAAGATGCAGCGCGAAGTGTGCGTCAAGGGTGGGTGCGTGTTCATTGCGGGCGACGCGCGCCCGATGATCGCCGTGCCCGGCGACAGAAAGTAGCGCTCTACCGCTTCCGCCGCAGCCGCACAGAGCAGTAGCACCACGGGTGAGCCGTCGGGTGCTTCAGCGTCCGAGTCTTCCCGCCAACCGTGACCGAGAACTCGCCCCCGACCGGACAGCGCTGCCGGTTGAGGGCGATGCACCACTCGCAGGGGTTCCGCGGCGACGTAGACCACTCCTGCTCGTAGGTCTCGCCCATCCCCGCCGCTTTCCAGGTCTCGACCTGGACCGAGTTGCCGGTCTCCCAGAGCTCGGTCTGCGCGATCATCTTCGATCGATAGTTGAGATCCTGCCTGGCGCGCCGCTCGATTTGGACGATGGCCGACTTCTCGGTGATCGTCCCGGCTTGCACCAACGTGGCCCGTTCCTTGACGAAGGACCGGAACGACGCGGCCTGGGGTTTGTTCAGACCGATGGCCGGCCGGATCGCCTTGGCGATGTCCGCCACACTGGCCCTGGCATCGTAGGCGGTGCGCACCAGCAGCCGCAGCCCGGCCCGCGTCTCGTTGCTGATGGCCGTCACCATCGACGCCGATCGCTGCTGAGCCCACTGCGCCGCGGCCTTGTAGAGATCGTCGTAAGGCAGCGCGTCGGTCACCACCGCAGTGAGCTCGCCGGCCACGGACTTGACGACGCGCTTCGCCAAGTCGGCATGGATGGAGGTGAGCCCGGCTCGTGCCCCGGTCCCGATGTTCAGGGCCGAGCGATAGGCATTCCAGTCGGCGAGGTCATCGATCGTTCCGTCGAGGACGGCCGCCTCGATCTCTGCGGCGCTCGATCCGCTCAGCAACTCGTCGAGCGCCGCGGTCACGACGGCGCGGATCTCTCGACCGACGGACGTACCCAAGCGATCGAGCAAGGCCACCATCGCCTCGCCGAGCTCGGTGTCCGGGGCTTGGGTGATCGGCGGTAGCGTTGCCATCTGCGCCGGCAGATAGCCAGCGGCCAAGAGGCGCGCGTCGACCAGGGCCGCTGTCATCGCGGCCAGCTTCTCGGCTTCCTTGTCATCGCTGACCGCAGGAGGGACGGGCGCCGGCGCCGGGCTCTCGATCGCCTTCGGCAGATCCGCAGCGCGCAGGAACACGTACCCGCTCGGCACCGCGAACCGCTCCCCGTCCTCGCCCAAGCCCTCGAATCCGCACAGCCGACGCACCTCGTTCAGCTTGACTGACCACGGCATGTCCTTCGCCGTCGCCAGCAGACGCTCCACATCCTCCGGCACCGGGCTGTCGAACTCCAGGACAAGATCGTCCGTCCACCGCGGCAGGAGTCGGCGCTGCCAGTGTCGCTGCAGTGCCTCGGCGCGCGGCAGCGTGAGGTAGTACTCGGCTAGATAGCGGGCCGCGTCGATCGTGGCCCGGTTGCTGTTCTCGATGATGCCCATGACCTCGGGCGGCATCCCGTAGGCTTGGATGATGGCGTTACGCAGCGCCTCGCGGACCTGGACAAGCTGAGTATCGCGAAGCGTGCGGCCCAGCTTCTCGACCCTGGTGGCGGGGTCCATCTTCAGGAACATCGGCGCGGCGCGACGCAATACCGTCCGCATCTTCTGAAGCCACGTCGTCTCGAGCTGCGCGACCTGTGGCCCCGAAATGTCCTTGTGCAGGAACAGTAGATCCTCGCGCGCCCGGGTATCGAGCGTCTCTTTGAGGAAAGCGCTCGCGCTCTGGTCGCTGGCCAGTTCGTCGAGCAGGGCCTGGCCCATGCCGTAGCCGCGGTCGTAGGGATCACGCGGGCTGAAGTTGCGGCGATACAGCATGTCCTCGGCGGCGATCTTCGGCGGGACACCACGGCCCAGCGTCGCGATCCGGAACCCATCCTCGTACTGCGACGGGATGCAGCTCACCCACGTCGGCGGCAGTGGCCAGGCGTCGAACTGACTCCCGTCCTGTCGGAGCCACGTAAACGTCTCGCCGAGCAGATCGTAGTAGCGGCATTCGAGATGCACGAGGTCATACCCCGACATCTGCGCATTGGGTTCCGCCAACCAGGCCAGGAACGGATGGGCATCGACCCGCTTCGTCGCTCCCTCGGCCGCCATCTTGCGCAGGGTCTCGACACGTTGCCGACGGGGCAGACTTGCGGCGAGCCTCAGCTCTTGGGCAACGGCCTTCGACTTCGGCGCGGTGAGATACCAGCGCAGACCGGCGGGGCCTTCCGCGATGCGATCAACGACGGCGCGAAACGGCGGGAGACACTCGTAGAGCGCGAGGACAAGCGATTGGGAACGGTAGCCGCCGAGGAGTTTTTCGGTGCCGAGCTGACGCGCGGGGACGAACGAGAAACCAGCGTCAGGGGCGGCCACGGCGGGCTATGGTAGCACTACACGGAGCCTTACGGTTCTTGAAGGGGCGAAAATGGGGCGGTGAGTGATGCAGTACCGGCCGCTAGGGCTTGAGCCTCTCTCGGGGACTCCCTAGCGGCCGGTAGACTACCGGGTTCGAGGACTGGTTCGGACCCCTTGGGCCGGCACCCGAGATCGCACTTGGGGGCACGACCGATGGAATGATACACGAAGCGGCCACGCGCTCTGTACCGCTGTACGCACCGCTACCAGACAAGTCAACATCTTGAGCGCCGCGCCGTTCGAGTACAATCCTGCGCCATGCCCACTGCTGGAGTTGTCGCGCCTGGCTACATCGATCCGGGCTACTACGTCAGCTATCCGATCGGGCGGCTGGCGTTGGATGTGGAAGCGGCGCCTTCGGTTTCGCTTGATGTCACGGCAACGCCGGTGCTCGAGCTTGCGGTCGTGGCCGAGGACTTCAGCGCATGAGCCAGGTCGCCGACACCGGGACGGAGATCGTCTTGACCGTGCGGGACGCGGCCGGAGTGGTGATCGATCTCACGGGCTCCAACGGGCAGATCATCATCCGCCGTCCGGATGGCACGCGGGCATTCCCCGACACCGAACTCTCCGACGCTCCCACCGACGGGACGCTCCATTGCACCACTCTGCTCTCGACCTTTGCGCTTCAGGGCGCCTATCAGATCCAGGGGACATGGACCAACGAAGCCGGCCTGTGGCATACGTCGATCGCCAGCGTCTACGTCAGGGGAAACCTATGAGGCGCGCGCTGCTGCTGTTGCTGCTCGCCGCGCCGGCGCTGGCGGAGCCACCGATTTGTACGGCACCGACCATCAAGCGCTCCGAAAAGGGGTTCGCGCTCACCTACGCCGACCATGACCAGAACGTTCAGCAGACCAGGAATCTGTGCGCGGCGGAGGTGACGGACTTCCCCTCTCCCTGTGAAGACGGCGAGCTGCTGGGCTCGCTCGACGGCGAAGTGATCTGTTCGTCGGCCGGCGCCGGCACCGTGTCCTCGGTTGCGCTGTCGGTGCCGTCGCTCTTCACGCTTTCCGGCTCGCCGATCACCACCAGCGGCACGTTCTCGCTCGGGCTCGCGACGCAGGTCGCGAATCGGGTCTTTGCCGGGCCAACGACCGGCGCCGATGCCGTCCCGGCGTTCCGTGCGCTTGTCGCGGCGGATATCCCCGGCCTGCCCTATCTCGCGACCTCGACGAACTACGCCGCGAGCGCCAGCCCCGCCGGCTCGGCTCTGACCGTTGCTGCGAACTCGGTTGCGTTGGGCGGCGACACCACCGGCAACTTCATCGACTCGATCGCTTGCGGGCTCGGGATCACCGGCTGCGTCGCGGCGGGCGAGGCCGGTACGCCGACCCTGGCCGCGACGCTCGGCACCTCGATCTCCGTTGCCGAGTTGGCGAACGGAACGCCGGGTCAGCTCGTGACGTGGGCGGCCGACGGGACAGCAACGACGGTGGCGGTCGGCACCGCAGACCAGGTGCTCACCTCCAATGGGCCGGACGCGGCGCCGAGCTTCAAGGCTCCGGCCGCCGACTTGAGCACGACCCTGATCCTCGCCCCCGCCGGCGCGGGCCGCAACACGGTGACGCCTGTCGGTACCGGCGTCGATGCCTTGACCGTCAACATGCCGGCGAGCTCGACGGCGCCGGCGATCGAGGTCAAGGACAACGGCACGTCTCGCGTGAAGTTACTGCCGAGCGGCATCGTCGAAGTCGATCCGGCCGTTGGATGGCAGGTCAGGGGAAACGACGGCACCGGCATCATGCGGTGCTTCAACCAGGGCCGGAGCTACTGCAATTTCGGCGCGAACGGAATGGAAGTCAACTTCTCTGGATTTTCGGGCTCGGTCCCGCACTGGCAGTGGAACATCGCGGGCCTGTTCCTGTCACCCACGCAGAACGATCGCCTTCCTTTGACGGGCGCTCTGGCGCAAATCAGCAACGAAGACGGGACCGCAGGAAACGTTCTTCTCCAACTCAAGGGACGCAGCTCTCAGACAGGTGACGCGCTCCAGGTGCTTTCGTCTGCCGATGCTGTGCTGGTGAAGATCGCCATGGACGGAACCGTGACAGCGTTAGCGAGCGCCCTTACTCCGCAAGCCGCGCCGCCGGTGACGTGCGACGCTGGTCGTATGGGATGGAGCTACGCCGATACCAGCGGCGCCGACTGCTTCTGCAACGGTACCGCGTGGGTTAACCGTATCGTTCTCGGGACCTGCTCATAGCGCCCGCCACGTTGGCCGACGCTCAACTCAGAAGAGGATCACCATGGAAATCCACACCACCCTCGGCGGCCTGCCGGTCATCATCCGGAAGAGCGACGAGAACAATCTCGAGATCGTCGGCGCCGACGTTCATCTCCAGAGCCTGCGCTGCGACAACGATCATCTCCTGACCGTTCTGCACGAGATCGCGCCGGGCACGCCCGACATCCACATCACCGAGAACCGGATGCGCGCCCTGACGAACGGCGGCGAGCTCTTCCTCAGCGACGCGGCCTGAGAGGTTCGCTCATGGCCGCCGACATGCCGCGTGATCCGAGAGATGTTGCCGAGTCGGATCTAAAAAGCTTGCTGGATCAAGCTGCCGGAGAGGGTGCGATCAACCCCGATCTGGCGGTTTCGTTCTTCCGCGAGAATCCCGACGCCTGCCTCGTGGTCGACCCCGAGGGGATCATCAAGCACGTCAACAGACAGGCTGAGTTGATGACCGGCTACCACCGTTCGGAGTTGATCGGACAGCCCGTCGACATCCTCGTGCCCGATGCGCTGCGCGGTGCCCATGGCAACCATCGGGAGCGGTTCGAGGATGACCCGCGCTCTCGCCCGATGGGCACTCCCGGCATGGCTCTCCACGTCCGGAAGAAGGGCGGCAAGGAAGTCCCGGTCGATATCAACCTGTCGCCGGTACCGACCGTCGATGGCCGCCTCACCATCGCCGTGCTACGTCGCAGGGGAGACCTTCCGGTTGGACTCTGATGTCCTGAAGTGGGCGCTCGGCACGTTGCTGGCTATCGTCGGAACGGCTGCCCCGTTCTTCGCCAGGATGCGCGGCGTCGAAACCCGTGTTGCTCAGCTCGAAACGAAAGTCGATCTGTTCTGGAAGTCGGTCGCCGATCGCGCCGCGTCGCTACTGCACTCGCCGCATACGCCAGTCCTCGATCGGCTCCTGGAACGCTACCAGCGGCAAGAGATCTCGACCGATGAACTCCAGCGCTTGATCGTGATGCTGCGTGACATCGAGGTTGATGCCACCATTGACAGCGGCCTACGCTTCGCGGCAAGCGTTATGCTCTCGGCCATCGAACAGAGGTACGAACTGTGAGCGACGGCGGAAACGGAGCAAACGGCAACGGCTTCCGCCAGTGGATGCCGCTGTGGCTCTTCCTGGCCGCTCAAACGGCCGGCGGAATCTGGTGGGCAGCCACTATCAACGCCAAGCTCGACAAGGCCATGGAGAAAGCGATCGAGGTCGACGGGGCACAAGATCTATTGCGTCTCCAGTTTCAGACTCTGGACAAGGCGTTCGCCGTGTTTGAGGCCAAGGGCGGAGTAATTGTCATCGACGGCGACCCTCAAAAAAGGGGCCGCTCCGCTTTAACACGACCTTAGTTAAGGAGAGTCACGATGGGCGGATTACCGTGCGCCAAGCACATCATCAATCAGCGCACGATCGCGCTGATGCAGGCCGTGGAAAAGGTGATGCTCGACCCGTCGACACAAGACGCGCTCGGCGAGAGTGAGCACCAGGAGTTGATCGAGCGCATGCTGGCGGCCGACATGGCGCTCGTGAACGGCGGCGACACCAAGGGCGGCTATCGGTACGTGGTGGACCGCCTTATCCAGCACGGCATCGTCGATAGCCGCGTCTGGCAGGTCTGAGGCGCACGCCTATGCGCAGGGGATTCCAATGAGCAGCGAGGACGCTCTGCAAGTTGTCGCCTGGCTGCTGTCCGTGGTGATCTTCCCATTCGTCACGGAGATGCTGAAGAAGGTCTCAGGCCGTAACGAGGCGGGCGAGTCGCGCCTCCGCGGCATGGCCGTCCCCGTCAACGCCGCGGTGGCCATCGGCGTCTACGCGCTGGCCTATGCGGCGTGGGGTGAGGGCGGCGAGCTCTATCACTACCTGGCCGCGGGCATGGCGGCGGCGGTCACCGGGTCTGGCGCCGTCGCCGGCATCGAGCGCCGCGCCGAGACTCAATCGCCGCTTCACCGTTCACTGCCCACGCCGGGCCGCACCGGAGCGGAAGAGAACGAACCTTGAACGTTCCGCTCGACCTGGTACTGCTCAAGACCTGTCCCGGTATATCCGCGGCGCGGTCGCAGTATCTTGCCCCGTCCCTCGGGGCAGCGATGCTCGAGTACCAGGTCAACACGCCGCAGCGGGTCGCGGCGTTCCTTGCCCAGTTCGCCCACGAGACGGCCGGCTTCTCGACCTTCGAAGAGAATCTCAGCTACACGGCGGAGCGGCTGTGCGTGGTCTGGCCGCGGCGGTTCAAGACCATCGCCGCGGCCAGACCCTACGAGCGCAACCCCGAGGCGTTGGCGAACCTGGTCTATGCCAACCGCATGGGCAACGGCTCGCCACAGAGCGGCGACGGCTGGCGCTTCCGGGGTCGCGGCCTCTGCCATCTGACCGGCAAGGATAACTACGTCGCGGCGAGTCCCGCGATCGGCGTCAACCTGGTTGCGGAGCCCGAGCTGGCCGCGAAGCGGCCGCATGCCTACCGTCTCGGCGGATGGTTCTGGAAATCTCGGGGGTGCAACGAGCTCGCCGACGTGGGCCGGTTCAACGATCTGACGCGGCGCATCAATGGTGGGCTGAACGGGCTGGCGGAGAGACTGGCCTACTGGGAACGCGCGCGTCTCGCCTTGGGCGTGGCGTGACTACGCGGGCTCTTCGGTGAGCCGGACTCGCACGACTCTCCGCAGCGGATTCGCATCCTTCCAGAACGAGCTCGCCGGGCTGCCCTTCGCGTTCTGTCGGCAGGCATCTGCGCTGAAGGCGATGGTCGAGAGATCGGTCCACTCGCCGCCGCGGTCCTCTCGGATGGCGACGTAGACGACATCGGAGAGCGGCTGGGTGCGCGCTCTCATGCGTCGGCGCTCTTCACCGCGCAGACTCGCTCAAGTGGCCACCATCGGTCACGCAGCGCGAATGAACGTCGAACCTTGACTCGCTTGCCTTCTATCGCAGTCACCACTCCGAAGGATGGCAATGTCATGTGCCAGCCTTCGCGGCGAAGCGACTTGTTCGGGAGACGTACCGTGTCTCCAATCCTTAGCTGGTCATTCACCTAAGCCTCCGATCGCAGTTCGCCTACGGAGTTCGGCCACTCCATCGGCTTCGCGGTCCATCCCTTCTCGGCGAGCCAACGCAGCACCGTCTCGTGACTCCAGTAGCGGCGAACACCGCTCGCGTGAGGCTTGACGAAATCGGGTTCCGGAGCGTCGCCGCGCAACACCGCGTACCTCAAGATGCTATTGAGGCCGGACGGAAAGGAGAGATTCGTGCGCTGTACGTACCACCACGCATAATGCTGCGTCGCGTAGACACCGCGCGGGATGCTCACGCTCTTCTTGCGGCGCGCGCCTCCGCTCATCGCCAGGCTACCCGACAGACCCGCCCGCACCCGGCACAGTGGGTGTCGCCGTGCGAATCGTAGACATTCGCACGGCAGCAGTTGGACTTCGGCAGCTTCGAAGTCAGCAGCTCGTACTGCGTCGCGGCCAGCTCGGCCTGAAGGCTTTCGATCGTCGGCCCGGTCAGAGCCGCGCGCTCTTCGGTTGAGTACTCGCTCAATCTGCCCATCGAATCCTCCTCTTGCTCACCGCCTCAGCCATGCTCCGTTTACCGGAGGCGCTTAAGCGCACCGTCGCACGAGACAATCCCGAGCGACGGTTGCTAACCCCGGTTGCCCGCCACGCGCGGACACGGAGCATGGCTGAAGCGGCGAGCGTCATTCCTGGTTTCCCGTCGAGCCCCAGCGGAGACGGAACCGCCCGCCAGCCTCCGGACCTCGAAGCCTCAGAACGTCTCGCAATAACTCGCGAAGTGAAGGCTCCGGCAGTTCGACCAACAGGGCGCGCGCCGCCGGCAGTCCCGTAGGATGCGCGACACGATGCGCTCGAGCTCGGCACGCGCCCAGGGCGAACCTCTGATTCGCTCGGCCCTGGACCTTCCGACCGCAGCCGCAGGCACACAGGGGTCGCCACTTGCACCGCGGACAGACCACGATGCCCGGCGGAAAGTCGCGGCGCCCGCACTCGGCACAGACCCTCTCGGCCGGATCAGACACCGCGGCGCCTCCGGTACTCGATCGCCTCACCCAGCGTCAGCTCGCGCCGGGACTCTCGTTCCGCGAGACGACGCAGCTTGCGCTCGCGGGCGTAGACCAGTAGCAGAGCGAGGTTTCCGACTGCCAGCATTGCGATGATGAAGCCGCAGAGGCCGTGCATCGTCATTCCCTCCACAGGGAGGGTGCCTTGCGCACAACGGCCCAGAGCTTGGCCAGGACGGCGGCAATGCGTTCCTCGGAGCCAACCGAGTCTCGTCCCTCGCGGACATACCGGACGACATCTCTCGGCTCGGAATCCATGGGTACGGCACTAGCGCAGAAGCCGAGCAAGAATGCCTCCCGAAGCTGCACCTCGGTGTACGCGCATTCCGGAGACGGCGCGCTGTCGGTCGGGTCGATCGGCGACGCGCCCATCACGCCCCCTTTCGCGGCTCAGCCGCCGCTTCGTCCGTGGCCGTCGCTTCGGCTGGAATCAACGCCTCGACCGCCGACACCGGAATCAGTTTCGAGTCGAACAGCATGACGAACTCCTCCGCGCGGGGACGGTAGAGATGCGGGATCTCTGCGATTGAGTGAACATCGAAAGCGAACGCCATCGGGCAGTTGTCCCACTGATGGCAGTCCCAGCAGCCCGAATCGAGAATCTGCCGCACGGTCTTGCCGCCAGCGGTCAGCAGTGCCGGAAGAACCTGCGTCAGGTAGTTTTCCCAGGACTCACCCCACGGAAGGCGGGCGCCATCGAGGCGGGCGCCATCGAGGCGGGCGCCATCGAGGCGGGCGCGCACGAGGCTGGCGCGCACGAGGCGGGCGCCATCGAGGCTGGCGCCATCGAGGCGGGCGCCATCGAGGCGGGCGCCATCGAGGCGGGCGCCATCGAGGCGGGCGCGCACGAGGCTGGCGCCATCGAGGCTGGCGCCATCGAGGCTGGCGCGCACGAGGCTGGCGCGCACGAGGCTGGCGCCATCGAGGCTGGCGCCATCGAGGCGGGCGCCATCGAGGCTGGCGCCATCGAGGCTGGCGCCATCGAGGCGGGCGCCATCGAGGCTGGCGCCAGCCTTCACGGCATTCTGAAGCGCCTCGCGGATGTCCTCGCCCGGATACTCGCCGATCAAGTATCCCGCGCGGTGATAGATTTTGACGGTCTTGGCTTGCATGTATGCCCCCTCCGGTTCGTTATCGTTTCGGCTCCATCGCCGCAATCGCCACGGCCAGCGCGGCGAACAAGTGTGTCCCAGTCCAGCCGTGTAGCGGGCCGCGCGGGACCGGCCAGCCGGTGCCGTTGCATTCCCTGCACGGGACAGATTTGTTGCCCGTAGATCCGACGCCCTTGCACTTCGGGCACCGGCGTCCGAAGGCTTTCTCCTGCCCGCCGTAGAGATCGATGATCGCGGCGCGGACCTGACTGTCGGAGGCGCGCGAGCTACCGGTGACGACGGCGCGCGCGTTGGCCCGGTTGACCTCGATGCACACCGGCGGCCCCCAGACATTCTCGCGCGTCTCTTGGTCTTCCCATCCGATCGAGTGAGCTTCGATGAACCGGCCGGCCCAGCGCTCCGTCTTCACCTGATCCGCCCCCGTGCTCGGCCCGTAGATCCCCGGCATGACCTCGATCGCGAGCATCCACCCCGTAGCACCGCATCGACGCATGTTCCAGCGCGCGGAGGCGTTCTCGCCCTCGACGGCCTCGATCGGAACCACTCCGAACGGTGGCACGATCTGCCCCGGCGTCGCTCTGAACGAAACCATTGCCGAAGTCGCCAGGCCAGGGTCCACCGCAACACCGGGAACGTAGTCGAGAGCCACCGGCTAGTCCTTGGCCAGATTGAGACGGCGCGCCTCGAGGATCGCGGCACGCAACTGCTCGGCCGACTTCTTGCCGGCCTTCTTCCCGACCTCGGCCTCGTAGATCTCGGCCAGTGTGTCGCGGCCAAGCGGCAGCAGATCGCCGCCCGCAGGCAGGTAAGTCCCGGTCGCCAGGTCCGTCTCGATCCGGTGCTGATCGAGCAGATAGTCCAGGGCGGCGCGCGCCTGCTCGGGATCGAACCGCGCGAAAAGTTCGGCCTCCGTCACGTTCGACTGCGAGCCGTAGATGAACACGGAGACCGCCTCGGCCAGCTCCGGCACCTCTTCGCTCGGCTCCGTGATCCGCGAGATCGATCCCACGATGCCGGCCTTCACTCCGTCGAGGAACTCCTCGATCTCTCGCACCGCCATCGCATGATCGGCCGGCACGTCGAAGAGGTCCGGCTGGTCGCCGACCGTACCCGTTGCCGCCTCTTCCAGCATCCGGGCCATCGACCGCAGCGCGAGATGTGCCCCCATGTGCGCGACGGCCCACAGGTTCTGCATCCGGTAGCTGCCGGTGCTCGGCTTCCTGTCCAGGAACTGCGCCACCTTCGACGCAGACCCCACGTTCGTCGCGAGTCCCGCCGTCAATCCACTGACTTCCATTTCGCCGTCGCTCAAGTTGCCCTCGCTTCGCCCGTCTCCGGGCCGTTGGTGATTACGTGCGATTCGCCGCTGCAAGCCAGAGACAGGCGCGCCGCGTTTTGCATCTCTTCCACGATCTGCGAGACCATGTCGCCGAGTTTGATGGCTAGGCCGGAGAGTAACAGGGTGCAGGAGTCCGGCCCCGGCATCACGCCGATGCGCGGACCATCGGCTCTCAGCATGAGGCCCGGCTCGATATGCCAGAACCCATCTTCCTGCGGAGCTCTTGCCCGCAGAACTGCGGTGATGTCGCTTCGGTGCCAGCTGACAGATAGGTGGCTTCCGCCGTCCCAAAACACCACCTCGAGCTGGTGGCCGAACTCGCCCTTGTCGTAGAGCACGATCTCGTATCTATGGCGCGCGTCGACGTCGAGCTCCCTTGCGCGTCGATAGAGTTCGCTCACGTCGCTGCCCCCTCTACGCCCGTCTCCGGGACTTCGATCGTCTTACGTTGATGTTCGATACCGACCCGCAACGCTTCCAGCACTGCATCAAAGATCGTTGCCGCCGGCACGCCGAGATCCTCCAGTACCACGCTCGCCCAACAGCCGACACCGCCGAGCTGTGCATAGCCGTCTCGGAGGTAGACGGTACCCGGCAGCTTGAAGTATCCCGCCTCGTGCTCTTGCCTGACGCATGATGCCCGCGCAGCTTCCAACTCGTGGGCCTTTCGGTTGACGGTGATACCGCTTCCCCTGGTGCCGAGCATGACGGTCAACTCAAGAGTCTCCGTGAGCAGGACCATCGCGAGGTCCCCTTCTCGCTGCCACCGCCTTTTGAACAGGTATTCGCTCACGCCCCACCTCCCGGCCGCTGAAGCTCGGCCAGTGCCCGGCTCATCTCCGGCCCGTGCGCCAACACGACCCGACGCGCGAACACGGTTGACGCCAGCCCGGCCTCTTTCGCCAGGTCCGCGATCTGTCGTCTCTCCACTGGCGTCAGGCTGAGGTTCAGCCGGACGCGCGCCGCTCTCTTCGCTCGTTTCTCTCTCATGTCGGCGGAGTCAATCATGGTTCCCGCGCGGTGTCAATAGGGATTGACATGGTTCCCCGGCGGTGCTAGCGTCACGCTAGATCGACAACCTACGAGGGGGCACGACATGGACATCAACGAAATGAAATTGGCTGGGCGGAACCGCGAAGAACCGGATCGCTCGGTGTGGCTCGCCGCGGCCGAGATCTGCTGGCGGCTGGAGGCGATCCGGGGCGCGGTCGACAAGCGCAACGCCGAGGACGAGGCGACGGACGAGGGGTGGCGCGAGGCGATGGAGAGATGGCGTGACGGCTTCGCGCGCATCGCCAAAAGCTGCCAGCCAGCGGCGCGCGCCTCTGAGCCCGACAGCACGAAGCCACGACAGGAGACGGCCTACACCCGCGCCGAGATCATGGCCGCATTCGATCGGGCCTCCGAGGCGGCGATGGCGGCAAGGGAACGGGCGGCCGGCGCTTGGGATGACGGGGCAAGGACACCGGCCGGCCCGGTGCCCGATCGCAAGGCCAGCGTCGACGACCTCGTGCGCACTCTCTCGACGCGCGGTCTGTTCGTGTCCTGCGTGACGCTATCCGCGCTCGGTGACGGTTTCGTGGTCGGCGCCATGCCGACAGCCAGGGGCGGCGTTCCCGGCGCGCGCGCGCTGACCGGTTTCGGACCGACCGTCGCCGCGGCTCTTTCCGATCTTATCCGCCAGATCAAGGGCGCGGGCGGTGCGAAGTGAGCGCGCCGGGCGGTTGGTCGGACTGGCGCGAAGAGTGGCGCCGCCGGGGAGAGAACTTCATGGTTTGCGTCCGGCATCACACCGTGCCGCCGAGTGAGTTCGATGACGAGCGCGGCACCCATCGCTGGGCCGTCTACGCGTACCTTTACCCAGGGCATCGGCTCTTCCCTTCGATGCACGAGGGCATGGGGAACTGGGATGACGCCTTCGATGAGTGGCCCCTGCATGGTGGCTGCTCTCGCATTTTGGTCTATCGGGTGGACGGCATCGAAATCAGCTCTTTCGAGATCGGCTCCGACTACGACCACTCCTACGATCACCACTGCACGCACTGGGGAACTCCGGCCGAGGCCAGCGAGGTATTTCGAGACGCCGATCGTCTCTTCACGTTCCTGTCTCCCGAGACTGGCGGTGCGACGTGAGCAAGAGCGACCCCATGCAGGAGCGGTTCGACAGGCTGAATTCGAGCGGCTACGAGGTCGCGAGGATCAGCAAGACCGGACGGTTATCCCGGGAGGTTGAAGTAGTCAATCGAGGTCCGCGATTCGACCATTCCGTGCGCACCAAGGGTCTCACCGTGGCGGGCGCCCTGGACCTTGCCATCCAAGCGCTGGAGGATCGATGAGCGACACTAGCAACAAGGCCACCGTACTCGTGCCGTCCGCGCCGCGTAGCTACCGGCCCACCACGCTCCGACTCGCGGTGAAACACTGCCCGGCCGCGATGGACCTCTACCATGACGGCGTTGAGGTGGACCGGCGGATCTTTGCCACCGGCACTGCGGCCCACGTCATGCTGCAGGGCCTCGCCGAAGCCGCCAACAAGGTCGGGCGCGCTCTCTCACTGGAAGAGGCCGAGCCCGTCACGCTCGCAATCGGGCACCGCTTGATCGCCGAGGGCCGCACCTTCGAAGGCGAGCCGGAAGCCCCGCTCTCTCCTGATGCCGTCTGGCTGGCCCGAGATCTCGGCCTGGCCTGGATCGAAGACCACCCGATCGAAGCCGGTGCCTCAGTCGAGGTCGGGCTCGCCGTCGATGAGAACTGGAAGCCGACGCCATACGGGCCTGGCGCGCGCCTCCGCCTCATCGTGGATTGGATCGAAACCCGGACCGAAGAGGGCGAGGAATCATCGGCGCGCATCCTCTCCGTCAAGGACTACAAGAGCGCCTGGCCGACCGACGAAGGCGAGCTCGGAACTGTCCAGATGAAAGCCCAGGCCGTACTGGCCCATCTCCACTGCGCCGAGGATGTGGACGCGATCCGGATCACGAATGTCAACCTGCGCACCCGGCAGACATTCGATCGCGAGATCTGGTTTGCCGAGGACGGCGGGCGTACCATGCGGCGGTGGCGAGAGGAGCTGACGGCGACGATGGAGGCGCTGGACCGGCGTGTCGGTGACGATGGCCGTTACATCGCCTCGCCCGGAGGTGGCTGCGTCGGCTGTCCGTTCATTGCTCACTGTGCACCGGGGCAGGCATGGCGCTCGCGTGCGATCGAGGGCGCGGACGAGGAAGAGCGCGGGCGCATCTATGCGACTCTCGTAGCCGGCGTCGAATCGCTACGGTCCGTGCTGCGGGAGGAACTAGGCGAGCGGCTGCTGGACGTTGGCGGCGGCCGAGTCCTGGGCACGGTGGCGAGCGAGCAGCGGACGCCACGCGAGGATGCGTGGCGGGATCTGTGGAACGCCTGGCTGGATCGAGCGACGGATCAAGAGGCGGCCGGCGCGTTGCGAGAGGATGGCTACGTCCTCGGCTTGCTGTCGCGTCTCGGGTTGGGTGTCGCGCAGATCGAGAGCGCGGCGAAGGGGATGTACAAGCCCCGCCTCGAGGCGGCGGAGCGACGTGAGTTCGTCGAGGGTTTGATGACAACCGCGGTCGAGCGCAGGTTCGGCCTTCACAAGGTGTCGGAGGGGGCATGACAGGACACGAAGCCGCAGAGGCGATCCGGGCGCGCGCCTCCGTCATCATCGTCAAGCACCACTCGACCGTCAAGCTCGGTGCCGAGGTCCGCATCATGGCCACGGGCGAGGGTTATGCGATGGTCCGTCGCAAGGGCTGCATGCCGTTCGTCGTCGGGCTCAATCAACTGGAGGCGAAGGTCAACGAGGGAGGCGAATCATGAAGGCGGTTAAGTGTGATTGCTGCGGCACGTTGGTCGAGGTCGAGAACCATATCCGGATTGATTTGGACCTCCCTACGGACGAGGACGAGGGCGAGACATGGCAAGGAATTGACATCTGCGGACAGTGCTTGGGGCGACCGATGCTGGAAGTCTTGCAGGCATCCGCAGAGGGATTCAGCTTTCCCTGGAAGCGATCAGCCGGTGACGCGGATGGTGCAACATGACCGACCTGTTCACCCACATCGAAGGACTCGGCGGCAACGTCCCGACCGCCGCCGTCGTGAGCGTCGGGCGCAAGGGACCACGCGGCGCGCCCGTCGAGCGCGATCGCTTCTTCATCCTGCACCCGGACGCCGAGAGCAAATCATTCGCAAAGAAAGACGGCGGCACCTACGACGCCCTTCAACGCCCGCTCCACTCGCGCTTCAAGATCTGGAACGACAAGGCGGCCGCTAACGCCCCGGAGTGCGCGACGCTTCTCGGCAATATCGTCTTCCCGACCGAGGCGCAGAGCTGGGTAGCTCACCTCCGCGCCCAGCAACTCGGCAAGGCCGCCGGTACACCACCCGGCGGCGGCACTTACGCCACACCACCCGGCGGTCGGCCAGCCTGTACCGGCGATGGCCGCCGCGCGAGTCGCTTCAATGGCGTCCTCGACGGTGAGTGTCAGTACCTCGACATCGCGTGCCCCAACGACCTGTGTCACTTCCGCCAGGAGATCGGCGGGGCGCGGATCTGCAAGCCGTTCGGCCGGCTCTACTTCATGCTGCGCTGGCCCCAGGAATCGCAACTGCCGCGCGTCCTCGCGAAATGGACGACGGCGAGTTGGGCCAACGTCTCCAATGTTCGCGGCCTTTTCGATTACGTTCTGCAGTTCGGTCGCGAGGCAGGCATCGACAATCCGAATCTGATGGGCCTGCCGTTCGTAATGACCCTCAACACCAAGAGCAAGCCCGAGAAGGGGAGATCGTTCCCCGTGGTCCACTTCAGCGTTGACGGCGACTTACTCGACTTCTTCGCCAACCAACGCAAGCGCCTCCAGCTCGCCGGCGGCGGGCCGGTCCGGCTGCTCGGTGGCAACACCGACCCGGCCGAGCTCGACGCCGAGGTCATCGACTTGGACGTGGACACCATCCTGCCCGGCCCCGGATTGCCGGCGAGCGTGGCCACCGTTGCCCCGGACGCCGAACAGCCCTCACTACCTCTCGCGCCAGCCGTACGCAACGCCAGCGCTGAAGCTGTGGCGCTCGGCCGGCAGCTTTTGGGGCTTGTCGCGGGCAAGGATGACGCCGCGGCGCTCCTCTCCGAGTTGTTGACCGTCGATGGCGTGCCCGGCCCTCGGACCTCGCGCGACTTGACGCTCGACCAAATTGACCTTGCGCTCGAGCGGTTGAAAGCGCATCCTCTGGCGGTGGGGGCAACTTGAAGCGGACCGTCCGGCATCTGGTGGTCAAAAATTGGGCGCGCTATCAGCACTACGGTGAGAAGCGGAACCCGCCCTGGATCAAGCTCTACAACGCCTTGCTGGACGACTTCGACTTCGGCGCCTTGCCGGATCGCGTCCAGCTCATCGCCCTGAAGTTGATGCTGGTGGCGAGCCGGAACTCGAATCACGTCCCGGTCGACTTCGACTGGCTCGCGGCCCAGGTCAGCTCGAGGACGCCGATCGTGGCCGAGGTCGTGGCGCTGATCGGCGCCGAGTTCCTGTTGCCCTGCGGGTGCGAGGACTGCGTGAATCTGCCCGAAGAGCCGCACTTGCGCGATGCTAGCAAGATGCTAGCCCTCGTGCGCGCGCGCGACGCGTCTGAGTCTCGCTCTACTTCTGAGTCTCGCTCTACTTCTGACTCTTCATCTGTTCCGGGGGAGAGTGTGAGAGGGGGGACAGACGGGCACCAGGTTGTGGCGCTCCCGGCCGAGTTAGCAGCCATTGCCGTGCCGCCCGAGCTACTGATGGACCATCCCGAGTTCGCGGATCTGACGACGCTGGGCGAGGTCTGGCGGGCGCGCATGGTCCACCCCGAGATCAGGGCGAAGCCGGGGCTGTCGTTGCAGCGATCCCAGGCCGCGGCTCTTCGGCGCGGGATCGAGACCTACGGTGAGACGAAGATGGTAGCGCTCGCGGTGCAGGCCCTAGTGCACCCGTGGCGGGCGTTCGACGATGCGCTGGTGCGGGACCGAATCGAGGGTATCGGGTTGAACGGGCATGGCCGTCCGCGCGGGAAGAGCGAGGCGGAGGCGCGGCGCCAGTCGGAAGCTACGGCGGGGATCGATCCTGCCAAGTTGGCGAAGGCGCAGAAAGGGGCGGGGACATGAGCGAGCCGAAGTGTGCGGGCAAGAAGACTTGTAAAAAATGCTCTCGTGAGTTGCCGGTGCTTCACTTCGCGACAGACCGTAGATCCGCCGATGGATTACGGCCGACATGCCGAGAGTGCGTCTCGGTCTACATGGTGGAATGGCACGCCTCTCGGAGGCGCAACGGCGCCGAGAACCCTGCCACCTCAACGGGAATGTATTTGGATCATCTACGGAGAATCGGTGAATAGTATGAACCATGCCTATCCGGTTAACACCCACAGGAGATGAACCCATGGCTATGCCTTCCGAATGCGTCATCGACGGCTCCAAGGTCCGATTCTGGGCGACTAAAAAACTGGCGGCCGAGGGCGCTAGGGCCATCGGCTGGCCTGTGTCCTCGCTAATGCCGGTTCGCACCCGGTTCTGTGGGGGCTGGGCCATCCACCAGTACGGGGATGGCTTTCTGTCACGCGAGCGCTACGCAGAGCTGTACCACGACAGGCGAAGTGTCAGCTTGGGCGCTAACCGGATAGGCATGGTATGAACCTTCTCGACTTCGACGAAACCCGTCGCCGTCTCGAGCGGATCGCGGCACGATGCACGGAACCGTGCGTTAAGTGCGGCGCGCTTCTCCACCCGGAGTCCCCCTTGGACTGTGAAGGCGCGCGGACCTGCGGCAAATGCCGCGCGAAGAAACCGCTCACAGATTTCGACCTTTACGTTCTACATTCCCGTATCGGGATACCGCGCAAATTTCGAGCGCCCTGGAATCCGATATCGACGGGCGAGGATAGTGCAGCCTTGGCTTGGGATTGGAAGACATCGGCAGTTCTTATCCAGGGCATGCGCGGCTCCGGCAAGTCTCACCTCGCCGCCACGCTTGCGATGAACTTGGCGCTCACCGGCCGCGTCGGAACCTGGGCGCCGGCGGCGTCGATCCCGATGGCGGACTATGCGAGACGCGAGCAATGGCTGTCGGCGCCGGTGCTGGTCATTGATGATCTCGGGCTCGGGATGGGAACAGAATTCGGCTGGGGCGCGGTGGCTGCGATTGCTGCGCCGCGGTGGGACGACGACCTGCCGACGATCTACACGACCGCGCTTTCGGAGTTGCAGATCGCGGAGCGCGACGCGAGTATCTACGACCGACTCTTTCCGGGCGCTCTGCTGGTGGAGTTGCCCGGCGGGTCACGACGATAACCGGCCCGCATGGGCCAGACTGGACGGAACGATGAAGACTTGGAGACTCGATAGCGCGCGCACGTTCGCGGCGTTCGCTACGGTGATCTGCCTCGCGGCGGTTGCGCTGCTGACGTGCTCGGTTCTGCTGGCCGCACCGGCGGAGACATGGCAAACGCCCGTCGGCACGCGCACCGATTGCGGGCTGAACTACAGCAGCTACGTCATCCGAACCGAGACCGCATGCGCGGATACCGACACCGAATGCTGGAAGCTACGCTACGGACCGATGTTCGGGCGGTCGAGCAACCGGGGCCAGTGCCTTGAAACTGAATCCGAGCGCGCCATCGTCGCCTGCTTCGAGGAACTGTTCGGGCGCGCGCCGAGCAAGCAGGATCGACTTGACCTTACGCTCTCGAATCAGCCATGGCTCGCGGGCCAGCTCAACCGCCGCTGCTGCGTCAACTGCACCGCCTCCACCGCTCTTCCCGTGCTGAAGGACGGCGACAAGATCAGTTTTCGCGGCAACAACTGCGCGGGCTTCGGAGAGAATCGCCGCGCCGACAATCTGCCATGCGGTCTAGTCATCGGCTACAACTGCGCATGGCAGCGCAACGAGTACTGGCTGAACAAGGCGCCGCATTGCCTCGGCGCGGCGCCCGACCCCGAGCCCGACCCTGATCCGCCGGTGAGACCTCCGGGCGCGGGCTGGCGATGCCGGGTAAGCGCGGATGTGGTTGTGAACGGCACAAACAGCACCGGCCGACTGGAGAACGCGGTCATTACCTGTTCGGAGATCAAGCCGTGAATCCCGCGACCAGCGAGGCAGATCAGGCGACGGCGCTTGCCGACTTGCCGCGAACGGCGCAGTACATCCCGAAGCCGTCAGGCCCCGAGGCGTTCGTCAGTCAGCCCGTGTTTCGCCAAGTCTTCCGCCAGCCCGAGCAGGTCGCGGATCGATTCGGCCGGCCCCGGATCGTCGATCGAGTCATGGCGATGGTGACGACGATCCAGCCGGGCCAGGCATTCGAGGCGAGCGATCGTGTCTATGTCGCGTCGCCAGACGGATCGCTGCGTCGGGTCGGCAAGGTTTCAGGCGGCAAGAAGGCGCGCAGAGCGGCGCGCGCCGCAGTGAAGGCAGGCGTCTGATGCCCGGCTACGAGGAAGGCTGGGGCGACGCGCTGGTGGCGATGCTTGGCGAGCAGGCCGGCATACCGTTGACCGACAAGGACCGGGACGCGCTTGCCGGCATGAGGGCGTCGGCTCCGAACCTGTCGCTGCCGATCGTTGATTACGAGCGCAAGCCGGGGCAGAGCGTTCCGACCCAGAATCAACTGGCCCTAGCCATCGCCATGCAGGCGATGCGCGCGGCGTTCTACGACGACGACAACAAGGCTGACCGGGCGCGCCTCGGACCTCAAATCAGATGGCTGCTCGAGCGTCAGGTGTCGATCGGCTCGACCGAGACGGGTAGCGGATACCTGACGTTCCACATCGCGTCCATCGGGGCGGTTCGTCTCGCTTGCCATGCTCTGGGTTGGACCGAAGAGGAAGCCGTCGCCGAGGCCGAGCAGAGGCGAGCGCTGGCCTACTGTGCGCTGTTCAGCTTCGTGGCCAGTGACGGGGCGCTGCGGATGGTCTGCCCAGGCATCCGGCGCGGCAAGATGACGGCGGGCGGGAGCGATGGAACGGCCGTGGCTCTCGGTCGATACCTGGGCATCCGCACGAAATCCGGCCCGTCTTGGCTCACGGCCCAGGGCCGCGCAACGCTCATGGCTCGCTCGATCGAAGCGCAGAAGGCGCACGACCTCGCCCCGCTCGGCACCGAGCACTTCCTGCTATGCGGCGATGTGGTGCGAGGGAAGCGTCCGCGTCGCGATTTGGTGCCGTTGCTGGCGGGCGCGCGCCTGCACCTGAAGACGACGATGTGGGTTGACGACAGGGGCCACTACGACGCCGAATGCGTGGGCATCGACGACACCGACAACCCGGTGCCGGTGGTGACGGTCGGCGCCGGCACATTCGAGGAACTGCGCGCGGCTCCGGTCGAGAGCGTTGATTCGTGGGTGACGGAGCCGATCATCGTTCATGCCCCGCTGGGAAGTGGTGAATGGCGCGCCGCGTTCGTCGGCTACACCCGGCCCGAGCACGACCGCACCGCGCCTCCGATGCCGCTGTCGCGAACCGTGCCGATGAAAAGCCGTCTCGGTTCCGGCAAGCTCGACGTGATCGAGCTCGGCCCCGACGGGGTGCGGCTAAATGGCGCCACGGCGATCCTGCCGGCCGTCATCCAGTGGGGTGAGCCGATGCCAGAAGGCAAGCAGCCCGAAGAGCCCGCGAAGCCCGCAGCACCATCAAGATCCGAACGGGACGCGCGCGCCGCAGAGCTACTGGACGCCGCAGCCACCAACCTCCGCATGAAGCCACCCCGCCCCGCTCGTGCCGCAACGCACGCCCGTCAAGCCCTCGATCTGCTCGAGTAAATTCACCCAACCGGGGTCAGCGATGGCCCCGGTTCAGCCTCAAGGATCTGTTGACAAGTCGTCTGTCGTTGCGTATAGTGGCGGCGCTAGAGGGATAGAGGCGATGGCGTTCAAACACCCGATCTTCGACAGAGCTCTGCGTGTCGCAGCGCTGCTCGTTTCAGTAGTGATGCTCTTCCTCGCAATCTTCATTGCGTGGTTCATTGGCGAGCGACGAGTCGCCGATGCCGGGGCGATCGCGTTCTCGTGGCTTTCGCCGTTCTTCGGAGTGCTCGCCGTGGGGTTTGCGTTCTCGGTTGGGCTCGACTGGAAGATCAACCAGGGACGCACTTAACGGTCCAAAGCGAACGGAGGGGGCGATGGCGAAGGTGAAAGCGACGTTCCACGAGAACTACCGGATTGCGGTGGATGTTGATCTCGACTTTTACTGGGCGGGACTAATGACCCCAGAAGAGCGGCACGCATCCATCGTGAAGCGCCTCGAGGCAGTGGCCGCGGAGATTCGTCGCCACGCGGACCATGTCCTTGGCGTGAGCGTTCTGTTCGGTACCGTCTACGAGTGCGAGCACTGCGGCGGGAGATGGGCAGAGGGCAACGCGACAAGCAACCAATGCTGCAATCAGGACGTCGACGAAGAGGATGCCAGGCAGGCGCGCGCCTCCGCTCCCGAGATCACCTCGCCGTGACCGCCAAGCCACATCCAGCCGAGGCCACGATGGACGGCCGCCATTTCGAACTGGGCAAGAGCTACCGGATACCGTTCGTCCGCTCGCTCGGTAGCGTCGCCGCGGAACCGGGCGGCAGATGGTGGCCCGTCCTTGAGCCCGCGCACACCGACGCCGAACTACTCCCCGGCGTCAACCTTCCGCATTGGCACATCGATTGGCGGTTCGTCTCCGAGAGCTTGTTCGGCCGCACGGTCCGATGGCATGCGCGCCACGGCTACGTGATTGCCTACGGGACCGTGATCTTCGTCGTCGAGTCACCGGCCGATTTCGCTGGGACGAACATCACGATGATGCGCGAGCCGGTAGGGCGCGTGGCCGTGATGCGCAGGGCGCTTCCTGAGTTCCCGCACCTCCCCAATACGTACAAGAAGATCCGCGGTTTCCACCGCCCGCTGGATCGGTGCATGCGGTGTCCGCACCGCGGGATCGATCTCTCCAACGTGGCGCCCGACGAACACGGCGTAATCACCTGTCCGGGTCACGGCCTGAAGTGGATCGCAGCGACCGGCGAACCGCTGCCGCCTCCATCATGACAACCGAACTCCACCAGGCCCTGCGCTTCCTCGCCTCCAGATGCGACGGCGCGCACCAGGTGGACGGCCAGGGGTTTAGCCGCTTCGATCACGAGCTTGGCGTCTCTCTGGCGCAGGCGGAAACCTGGACGCCGCGCCAGGCCTACGTCGCGCATCGAATCGCGACCAAGTACCGGCGGCAGTTGCAAGACGCTGGCATCGCTTTGCCGCCGGCCCCGGTTATCCCGGCGCCGTCAACGACGCCGAGACGCGCGGCTCCGGGCTTCCGTGCCGAGATCCGTGGCGAGATGGTGATGCTGACCTCGAGCGGATTTCCGGGAGAGGTCGCGGTCGCCGCCGTTCGTCAGGTCACCGGCCGGACATTCAGCAAGAGCCCGACGCCGGCATGGTGGGTGCCGATGTCCTCGGCGTCGGAACTGCTGCGGCTGATCAGCAACGGCTACGCGCACGCCGACGTATCGGTCCTCGGAGCCATCAGGGCCGAGCTCGTGCGCCAAGCCAAGGCGGCCTCCGCCTCGCAGCAGATCGACGCCGAGATCTCAATCGACGGACTTGGCGGCGAGCTGCGGCCGTTCCAGCGCGCCGGCGTCGCCTACGCATCGGAGCATCGCCGCTGTTTCATCGCCGACGAAATGGGGCTGGGCAAAACCGTTCAGGCCCTCGCGACGCTGTGGCAGCTCAAGGCGTTCCCGGCGGTCGTCGTCTGTCCGGCAAGCCTCAAGCTCAATTGGGAACGCGAGGCCCGGAAGTGGCTTCCACGGCTCCGGCAGATCGAAGTCCTGGAAGGCGGCAAGGGAAGGATCAATCCGGGCGCCGGCCTAGTGATCCTGAACTACGACATCCTCGACGCCTGGCGGGACAGGCTGGTGGCCTTCGCGCCGAAGTCCATGACGTTTGATGAATGCCACTACCTGAAGTCGAGGACGGCGCAGCGGACCAAGGCGGCCCGGTCGCTGGGGGCGATGCCGTCGCTGGCGTCGGTCCTGATGCTCTCCGGCACGCCGGTAGTCAACTCGCCGGCCGAACTGATCACACAGCTCGAGATCCTGGGCAGGCTCCGCGAGCTCGGCGGCTGGAAGGGCTTCACGAGCCGGTACCTCATCGCCGACTACTGGGGCGGATTCAAGCGCGGCGGTAAGAACCTCGAGGAATTGAACGCAGCGATGCGTTCGAAGGGGATATACATCCGCCGGCTGAAGAAGGACGTGCTGACCGAGTTGCCCGAGAAACAGAGGGTCCGCGTTCCGATTCAGTTGGCGAGCCCGGCCGCCTACCAGAAGACGTTGAAGGCGACGGCGAAGCGGATCGCGGAGGCGCGCGCCGAGAAGTTGAGGGCGAAGCGAGAACTGCGCGAGCCCGAGGGCTGGGCACTGGCCGCGGCGGTGACGGCGATCACGGAACTGCGCAAGGCGGCGGCACTGGGCAAGCTCGAGGCCGCGTGCCGGTGGCTGGTGGACATGGCCGTGCAGACCAAGGTGGTGGTATTCGCCCACCATCGGGAGATCGTGCTGCGTCTCGCCGAGGAGTTGAAGGCGCCCGTCGTGATGGGCGACATGAAGCCCGAGGACCGGCAGGCATCCGTCGATCGATTCCAGTCCGATCCGGAGTGCCGTGCGATCGTGCTGAACCTGCGCGCCGGCGGCGTCGGCTTGACCCTGACCGCGGCGTCGAACGTCGTGTTTGTCGAGAGCGGATTCACGCCGGCCGATAACGACCAGGCCGAGGACAGGTGTCACCGGATGGGGCAGCGCGACAGCGTGACGGCCTGGTACCTGGAAGCGGCGGGGACGATCGATGAATGGTTGGCTGACTTGATCGCGGAGAAGCGGAAGACGGTGGACGCGACCACGGAAGGCAGCGAGACGGCCGTCACTTCGATGGTCGAACAATTGGCGGCGATGGTTGAAGCCGCCGGGAGGTAGAGGGCGATGGTTTACGAGGGACTACTGACCGAGAAAGAGGCGCGCG
>JACCDQ011731857.1_pt1 | contig 57543 bp, 84 predicted proteins | sample 7446031 | NCBI WGS metagenome assembly JACCDQ01 (sample SAMN15323442, study PRJNA562643) | freshwater metagenome | isolation source: river surface water | place: USA:Blue River Watershed | collected 2017-08-17
CAATATTATCCAAATAAAAGAGTAGATTTCGTTCTTGGTGCAAACTTAACTGAGGGTATGGTTTATTTAGATAATTCGACTAACTATATTACAAAAATGAATCAGTTAGTTAGAATTGCTGGGCAAAAATCTATTAATTTTAAAGTAGTTGCTCCTTATGGAAATGTTACGAAAACTAGAATGTTAGAAACGTTCAAAGAAAATTTCGGTTATGAAATACTAGAAAGATTAATGAATATAGCTTTTAGTTGTTATTTTCCAGTAAATGGTGAAGCTTGTGGTAAGTGTGGTTCGTGCTTATTAAGAAATAAAGCTGTAACTAAATTAGATGATGCTAGAAGAAGTGAAAATATAATAGTTATGAATAAAGTTCAAGAGGAAAATGAATGAATTTAATTACTTTCGATAAAATGGAACCAGAGCAAGGTTGGTATCTATTAAGAGATTTTAGAAAGTATGATTATCAAAAAATTCAATTAGTTGTCCTAAATATGTTAAAGAATCTTAAAATGATTAGACCTGAGTTTAATTATAACGTAGCTATAAAGAATGCAGATTCTTTATACCACGGTGGTTTTTCTCATAAGATGGATAAACTTTGTTTAGAATTACAACTTGGTAAGTATACAAATTCTATTAATCTAGAGTTTCCTAAATTAATAAATGATAATACATTTATGTTGAATGGTTCAGTATATGTTCCAATATTATTTTTAGAAAGAGCTCCAATAGATAGAGTTGGTTCTAAAGCGGAAAAGAAGAATAAAATTCTTTTAAATATTCCCACACAACCAATTATATTTGACTGGAATACTAAAACTGTAAAGTTAAATAAAAAGCAAGCTGTTGATCTTAGTGTATTCTTTAAAGCTATATTTTACGATGAAGCTTATAAAGAATTTATGACGGACTTTGTTGCAGAGTTTGGGAAACCATTATCTGGTAGTAGAGAATTAACTTGGTCAGAGTGTAAACATAAAGTTATAGAAGCTTTAGGTATAAATGGAGATGAAAGATTCAAAAATTTAAATATTGATGAGTTCTTTGATAAATATGTTTTATTAGATTATATAAAAGAAATCTTTCATGATTATTATGGTCAAAATGATTTCAAGAATATAATCAGAGTGGTTTATGAATACTATCAAAAAGATGTTAGTATAGATATGTCAGATATTAGAAACAGAAGAATAGTTATGACTGAGTATTTAATCCATCCATTATTTGAATGGTATAATAAATTCTTATATAACTTTATAGATTCTGAGTTTAAAGAATACGTAATACCAAGTTTAAATGGTAATTGTATTATTTCTGAGGGATTCCGAGATAGAATGCATGGAGAGCAATTATTTAATATTACTCTTCCATACATAACTCCAATCGTTCATAAAATATCTCAAGCTATAGTAATTATATCAGGTAAGGTACCAAAGAAGTGGACAAGTAATCATCCATCAGCTATGGGGGTATTATGTCCAATATCAGTATCTGCTCAAGATATGGGTCAAAATTTAGTTGCTACGTTATCTACTGAAATTAATTTTTATGGTAGAATAAAATCAAAGACTATGCCAAATCCTGGAACAATTTTACCATTAAATAAAATTATTCCAACTGGACAAAGTATGGGAGAGAAAGTAGTTAAAAGAGGGGATTATTTAATCGATTCAGAAACTGGAGAAATTAAAGAAAAAATTCCTGAAATCGAACAAATAGAAAAATAAGGATTCGTTATGTCACATATACCATTTAATACTGAACATTTAATTGAGAAATTAAATCCAGTCAACATTGATGATTTCGATCCATCTATTTTTGCAACTAAGTATTTTAGAGAATCTTGGTTAACTACAACTCACTTAATTGAAGAAGAATTTATTAAACAAAAAGATTATATGCATCAAAAAGATAAATTGAAAGATGCCGATGCAGATGAAATCCATAGTTTATTGTTATTCAATACTAAATTAAGAACAACTAAATTAATTAAGATAGTAGATTTCTTAAAGTTGAGTCAAGAAGAAAGAGTACTAATTTTCAAAGATTGGTATGATTTCTATTTACCTCGATCTTTATGGTTTAAAAGTTTTACTGCTTTATATAAAATTGTTTAAAATATCAAGCTCGATATTTTTAAAAGTTATCATAGAAATTATAGTTATATTTATTAAAAAGGAAAATTTATGAGTCAAGAACCAGTTTACGGTCAACCACAAACTAATGTTAATCCAGGTATGGTACAACAATTTACTCCAGAACAAATTCAAGCTATGCAGGCAATGCAAGCTCATGCAGCTCAACAAGCTCCTGCGGCCCAACCAGCTCCTCAACAAGCTCCTGCTCAGCCTCAATTTACACCTGAACAAATTCAAGCTATGCAGGCAATGCAAGCCCAACAAGCAGCTCAAAATGCTCAACAACAAGCTCCAGTAGCTCAACCACAAGGAATGCCTCAAGTTGGTGGAATGCCTGGAATGCCTGGAAATATTCCAGCAGCTGAAGTTAAGCCAGAATTACCAAATAATTTTCCAAATATGGCTCCTCCAGCTGAGATGCCAGTTAACCCAGAAGTTAATCATGCTCCTCAAGGTATGCCAGCTCAACAACAAGCTTATCCAGCAATGAATCCTGAACAAATGCAATATCAAGGACAACCAGGAATGGCTGCTCCTCAAGGACAACCTGCTCCGGCACAGTATAATCCTCAACAAGGTTATGCACCACAAGCTCAGGCTCCAGTACAACAATATGGTCAGCCACAACAAGGTTATGGGCAACCTGCTCCACAAGGACAACAACAATATGGACAACCTGCTCCACAAGGTCAACCTCAGTATAATCCTCAACAAGGTTATGCACCACAAGGTCAACAACAATATGCTCAACCTGCTCCAGGATCATCTGCTCCAGGTTATAATGCTCAGTCTTATCTTCCAGGTGGAAGTGTTGGTGGTCCTACTCCAACTGGTCATCCAGAAAAACAAAAATTTAATGGAAGAGCATTATTAGTATTTGCATCTGCTGCAGATTCTAAAAAAGGGAATAGATATTGTAGAGGATTATTAAATCCAAATCCAGATCAAAGAAATGGTCAATCTTATAATTTCATTTGTTTCTCTAAACATAGTGCTTATCAAATTGATATTTTAGAAAGTCCTGCAAAAGCTAACTTTACAAGATTAGAAAAACCAACTGGTCAAGTTATCTTATTCGAAGGTGCTTGGGAATGGAATGCTGGAAGTAAGGGTCAACCTGCTTGGCAATTAATGATTGAATCATTTAGTTTTGAACAAGATCCAAATTTAAAACTTCATGCTGATAATTATGTTCCTCCAGTTCCTGCATCTCCTATGGATATGATTAATGGTGGAAATATGGGAATGGCTCCTCAAGCTCAATATAACCCAGCACAACAATATGCTCAACCTGGAATGGCTTCGCCACAAGGTTATGCACCACAACCAGGTTATGGACAACCTGCTCCTCAAGGGCCAGCTTATAATCCAGCTCCTCAATATGGTGGTGCTCCAGCACAACAATATATGCAACCAGGAATGGCCGCTCCACAAGGACAACCTGCATATAACCCATACCCACAAGGTATGCCAGGTCAACATTAATATTTTAAGTACCCCTATTTTGGGGTACTTATTCAATCAGTAAATAAATATCATTATGGATAATTTTGATATATTTACTATTTTTTAAAATAAATTGATAAAGGAAAAATTAATGTCAGGTACTGGAATAGAAAATATATTCTCTCCACAAATCCAAATATTTGAACCATTTGGTGCCCACGTTGACCCATCGAGAACTAATATGTCTTCTAAACAGATATTACAAGTAGTTACTTCGAGAATGAATGATGTTCCCTTTATATTAAATAAGGCTTATAGAGATTTTACTGAAATTAAATCTCCATATTTTCTTAGAGCACAATACGATGGGATAGTTATTAATACCAATCATGATATTTTATTTATATTATATTATGATCCAAAAGGTGATAGAATAGCTTTTGAATACATTCCAAAAGTTAGAAAAATTATGGCTCATGGATTACATTTAAGATATGTACATCCAGTTGGAGCATTTAAAGCTGGTGATCTTTTATTTGATTACTCAGGACAAACTGAAAGTGGATTACCACAAATTGGTTATAGAACTAAAGTAATGTTTGGTTCATTTTTAGGATATACTGCTGAGGATGCAATGGTAATCTCAGAATCTTATTCTAAAAGAGCTCAAGTAGATTATTTTGAAAAGTTATATATTCCTATAACTAAGAAACATAAATACTTTAAAAATAAAAATGGAAATTACTTTTATAAGAAAGATGAATTTCAAGATGAGAATTTTTCTAAATATGTTAAAGTAGATACTACTTTAAACTTAGATGCTCAATTTGCAAATATCTCAGAAGAATCTTTACAATATTATATTAAATATATTAAAGGTCTTGAGGGAGCTCATGTTTCTGAAGTAAAAATTCATAGAATTAATCCAAAACCTTTTCAAGAGATTAAGGATGAGTATAAATATAATCCTGAATTGATCAAAGAAATTGCAGAAATTTATACGAATCAGTATAAAGAATATGTAGCAATGATTGAAGATTATAAAAATATTGATTTTGAAATAGATACTGTAAAATTAATTAATCAATTATTTGTTACTTATAAATCTGCTGGAAAGTTACCAACTAAATTATTAAATGAAGTCGCAGAAGAATATAATATTCTTGATAAAGATATTGACTATCTTTTAGAGATTGATATTTGTCAAACTGTTCCAACAGTTTTAGGTGATAAATTTGCTAACTGTTTTGCCGGTAAAGGTACTATCTCTATGATTATACCAGACCATTTAATGCCTTTAGATCCAGATGGAAATAGAGTTGATTTAATATTTAATCCTTTAGGAATATATGGTAGAAATAACTGGGGTTCTATATTTGAACTTGGTGTATCTAAAATTATTCTTGACGTAGAGAAAGTAATTAAAGAAAATGGGGTTAATACACGAGAAAATACAAAAAGTAGAATTGAGTTTATAAATGAAAACTTTATAAAACAATTCGACTTAGATTACTATGACAAAGTATTCAAATTATTAGAGAATTGGGATAAAATTTATGATACCTTTAATTTAGATGTAATTAAAAATGGTTTCCACATTTGTGTAGATAATTTTCCAGGTATTCCATATAAAGTTTTCTTTGATACTTTTGTATCTGAGTATGCTAATAAATTTGGAATTTGTGTTACTAAACAAGATTGGGTATTCACAAAAGAACTTTGGGAATGGTTAGTAGAAACTAGAAAGTTTACTTTAAATGTTATTGGTCCAAATGGAGAGGGAATTGAAGATTTAGATACGGTGGCTTATTTTGGTGATGCATATTACTTAAAATTATTCCATACTGCTAACTCTAAATATAACTCTGTATCTATGGCTAAAAAATATAACAAAGCTAATGGACAACCAGCTAGAGGTAGAAAGGAAGAGGGTGGACAACATACTTCTTGGATGACTACTACTGCAGATAGGGGACATAGTGATAATTCTCAAATTACTTATGAGTTATCTACTATTAAATCTGACTGTTTAGATGATAAAGATAAATTCTTTATGCAAATGGTTTATCAAGGAAGATATCAATTACAAGAAAAGGGATACAATTCTAAAACATATGAGGGTATAAATCATGCTCTTGGTTCTGTTGGAATGAAATTTGTCCATTTAGGAAACGTAGTTGAAACATCTCGAGCTACTGAAGAAGAAAGAATTAAGAATATGAAAAGTACAGCCTCTGTATTATCATTTGAACAATTTAATTCAAAAGTTGAAGAAGTATTTACTGATTTCGATTTGGTTGATATTGACTTAGATAGTTTAATAGAAAAACAAAAAGAATCAGACTATTTAGATGATATGATTGGAGGAAAATAATGTCGGTTGAAAATCCTGGTGCAGGTCAAAATGAAATTGTAATCTTAACTGAAAGGTCTAAAGTTTTAAAAACTCCTGGAAGGTTTATTGGTTCAATTGAAACTAAACAAGTTGAAAGAATGGTAGTTACACCAGACTTTAAATCTGTTGCAGAAAAGTTATTAAACTTTAATCCTGGTTTATTTAAAATAGTTGAAGAGGTTTTTGATAATAGTTTGGATGAATGTAAAAGACATGATAAAGCTGGAAGAAAGCCTAATCTTGGAGATACTATTTCATTTACCATTGATCAACAATGTCAATGGATTACTATAGCTGATAATGGTAATGGTATTCCAACTGAACAAGCTAAGAACGAAGATGGTTCTGCTGCTGGAATGACAATGTATCAAGCTGCTTGGACTAAACTTGGAGCGGGTACAAACTTTGATGGGTTTACTGATGAAGACTCTAATGCTAGGGGACAAAATGGAGAGGGGGTTTGTTTAACTAATATCTTCTCTAAAGAATTCAGAGGTTACACTCATTATAAAGATACCTTTGTTTCTGTATTATGTAAAAATAATATGGAAGAAATTACAATTGATGAAAAAGAAGTAACAGATAAAAATAGTCCAACTGGAACTACTGTACAATTCTTACCAGATTATGCTAGATTCGGGGAAACTCATTTTAGTGTAGATCATCAATTAGTTGTAATGTATTATTTTGCAATTTTAAGTATCCAGTATCCACATATTAAATTCTATTTTCAAGGTGTAAGAATTCAATATAGTATGGATCAATTAATTGCTGGAATTACCCACGGTAAAAAATCTGAGTATGAGATGTTAAAAGTAGATGGATTAACTGTAATAGTTTTACCATCTAATAAAACTAAATTCTCTCAGTTTATTAATGGTTCTGATGCCGATGCTGGTGGTAATCCAATTGAATGGGTTACTAAAAAAGTAGTTGATGGATTCATTAGTGCTTTACCTAGAAAATATTCTGATATAAAAGCTGGAAATGTTGAATCTAAATTACATGTAATTGCTTTATTTGATGGAATGATTAAACCAAGATTCGAAGGTCAAACTAAGAATAAATGTATTACCCCATATGCTCAGTTCTCTAAAACGATTGATGAGAAATCTTTAAATTGGAAAGAGTTTGGTGCTAAGTTATTTAAGAACAAAAGTATATCTCAAAATATTATTATTTATCATGAGATTGAACTTAAAGCATTAGAAAAGAAAAAAGCTATTGGTGATGAGAAAGCTAGAAAAGGAACTAAAGTTCCAATCAAATATACTCCAGCTACTAAAGTAAATAGATACTTTGTGGTATCGGAAGGGGATTCTGCTATTAATTCATTTATTACTGCTTGTGATAGAGATGATAAAGGTTACTTCCCAGTTGGTGGTAAACCTCTTAATGTAATTAAGAATCCAAAGAAAGTAACATCTGATACTTTATATAAAGAATTATGTTCTAGTGATTTATTAGATATTTCTTTTACAAAAGATAATACTAGTATGAATTATGACTTCTTTGTTATGGCTCCAGATGCCGATCCAGATGGTGTTCATATTACTGGATTATTTATTGGATTCTTTGACAGAATTCATCAAAGAGCTCTAATTGAAAAGAGAGTTAAATTACTTCAGACTCCAATAGTTATGCTTAAAAATAAGAGAACTGAAGTAACTGAAAAAGTATTCTTTACTCAATATGAATATGATGCTTGGTTATTAGAAGATATTAATAATATTAAAAAATATGATATCCAATACAAAAAAGGTCTTGGGTCTATTTCTCCAGAAGAATGGGCTGAGTTCTTTAAAATGTATACTTTCCAAGATTTACTAGTTACTATTTATATTAGAGATCCTGAAGTAGATAATGATGGGTATATTGAAGATATTTCTATGATAGAAGCTTGGTTAGATGAAGATTCTGATATTAGGAAAGAGTTTATTGCTAATTATATTGAAGCATTAGCTGATAATCTTGAACTAAGAAAATTAGAGTTTGATATCTTAAATGAAGATGGAACTGAAATTGCAGATCCAGAATTTGTAGAAATTAAGGCATAATATGACAAAAGATGATTTTCATTTTAAATGTCCTCCAGCTTTATTTGAAAGAATACAAGATCCTTTAGAGTTAATTGAAACTCTAAAGAGTATGACGGTTTCTGGATATAATGTTGGAGAAGCATTAGAATTTAGATTAAATGAAATTACTGGTTCGGATCAAGTAAACTTCTCAGAAGAAACTATGAGAGACCTTGCTCCAATGTTAATTTGTCCAGCGGTAGATGATTATACTGCTTACGAGGGGGAAGATTCTATTAGTGATTTACTTAGATCATTAAAAAGTATATCTTCTTCTTTAACAAAAGAAGAGTTTTTAACTAAATGGTTCTTAGCTAGTACTACTCAAGTTCAGGAAGAGTTTTTAACATTTGTTAACTTAACATTTAGTAGTTTATATACTTACAATTGTACTTTAAGAGCATTGAATGATGTTAGTGATTTACCATTAACTAAGTATATGCCTTTATCTATTGCAATGGCTAAGTTGCATGAAATAGGTATAGATGATGAAACTAAACCAAAAGAAAAAGTTGAAGCAATTAGAAATATTTATGGTAGCGTTTCTCCAAAAGGTAAAGCTTTAATTTCTTTTATTATAGATAGAGCCTTAGATATTAAAATGAATGAAAAAACATTCTATAATATTCTTGGTTATACCAATAGAATTAATATTATATTCTATCAAAGATGTGAAGGTGAAGATAAAAATCATAAACTAACATTTCCTTGTATGGTTCAATTAAAAGCTGATGGTAAGTTTCAAAATCTTATTTTCAGTCCAACTAGAAATGAAGGTATTACTTTAAATAGATCTGGGAAAAAATCTTGGTTAAAACCTTTTTCATTATTTAAACAATTTAATGAAGAGACTCAGTATTTAACTAAAGTATGGAATATTGATTTTGTACTTATGGGTGAAGCATTAGTTAAAGTTCCTGGTGAACATATTGTTGGTAAATCTGCTTTAGATATTAAAGTATATAAAAGACAAACTGGAAATGGTCTGTTAAATTCTTATGGTAATAGATTTAAAACATTTAATTCTTTATGGGCTAAAGTTCTTGAAAGAATTGGTACTAAAAAAGTTATTAAACCATTAGAAGATTTAATTGCTCAAATACTTGAATGGAAATATGTTGAAGAGAATATAGTTTATCAAGTATGGAATATGGTTCCATATTTAAACTGGAAAACTCTAGATACTAAATTCTCTTGTATTAAATCATTTCAATACTTAAATGATTTTATTACCCACTATAATGCTTGGATGGCTCAAAAAGGTTTAGATACTAACTTCGTGGTAATTCATAATGAATTTCATAATAGTTTAGATACAATTGCTGATTTATTTCAAAGAGTTTTAGATATTGGACTTGAAGGTTTAGTTTGTAAAAATCAAGAGACAGTAATTGACCACGGAACTTGTTCTACTGGTATTATTAAAATGAAAGATTTCAAAGATTGTGATTTAAAAGTTGTAGGTCATGAACCCGGAACTGGACAATTTACCGGTGGTATTGGATCTTTACTTTGTGAAACTGAGTGTGGAAGATTAGTGGTTAATGTTGCTGGATTAAAACATAAAGATAGAGGGTTTATAAGAGTAGATCCAAATAACTCAGCTGCTGGGTTAATGTTAGATCCAAATCATTCTAATGATAAATTTGATGGTAAAATTATTACTGTTAAGTATAGTGTTTTATCATATGATAAAAATGGAGTTCCATCTTTAAGTTTACCAAGTATGCTAGAAGAAAGAACAGATGTCGCAAGAGCTAACTTCTTACATGAAATTAAAAAATAAGGGTAGTAAATGGCTAACGATAATCCAAGTAAATTAGTAATTTATACTGAAGATTTAGGAATCAATTTTGGTGGATACCCATTAGAAAAAATAGATACTGTAGCAATTTTAGATGCTTTAGCTGATAATGAATTAGTAAGAATGCATAAAAATAAACATTATGTTTTAGAAATAACTGTAAAGGAAGTTGAATGAGCGTAGCGCAAGCACAAATACAAGAGACACAACCACAAGTACAAGAAGAAAATAAACCAAAGATTAGTTTGGAGTTTTTACCAAATTATGATTTTATTACTTCTCGAGAAATGACTGTTGCAGATTTCTATAGAACTTTATTCGTACAGTTTGCTAAATATAGAGCTGACCAAAGAATTCCTAGACTTGATGGTCTAGCCGAAACTCAAAGAAAGATTATTTGGACTGCGATTAATAAAAATTATACTAAGAAGACTAAACTTATTCAAGTAATGTCTGATGTAACTTCTTTAGCTAAATACCATCACGGTCCAGCTTCTTTAGAAGAAACTTTGAATAATTTAATTGCTCCATATAAAAATAACTTATGTATTCTTAGACCAGATGGTTCATTTGGTGCGAGAACGGTTAGATCTGCTGCGGCTCATAGATATACGGAAACTAGAAATATTCCTTATTTAAAGAAATTATTTCCATTAGAAGATGTTGCTGCTATGAATGCTTATAGATCTGTTGATGGTGACCCTGCTGAACCATTAACATTATTTCCAATTTTACCAATGGGTATTATTAATGGTCAATCTCAGGCTGCTGTAGGTTTTAGTACTAACTTACTACCAAGAGATACTATTACAATAATTGATTTATTAATTGATATTCTAACTGGTAAAGCTAAATCCATTCCAGCTCATATTCCTCCTTGTTGGCCATCATTCTATGGAGACATAGAATTAGTAGGTAAAAATAAGTGGGAAATTAGAGGTAAAGTTAGAAAGATTACTAAAGGTAAAAGAAAAGCTATTGAGATTTATGAAGTACCTTATAGTTGGTCTAGAGAAACTTTAATTAGAAAACTTACTGACCATAAAGAATCTGGATTAATTGATTCTTGGTCTGAAGCTTGTAAAGGTGATGTTTTCTCTGCTGAAATAGTTTCTCAAAAATTATTTGATTTACCAGAAGATACTATTATTGAAAAACTTGGTCTAATTAAAAATGAAACTGAGAGATTTGTTTATATCGCTTCTGAGGAAGATGTTGTAGACGATAATGGTAAAGTTATCAAAACTTCTAGAGATAAATTTGAACTTAAATGTGAAAATATTGCGGTTTATATAAATTACTTTATTAAGAAAAGAATAGGTGTTTATGAAAAAAGAAAGCAATATAGATTAGCTAGAAAACTTTGGGAACTTCAAAGATTAATATCTATGATCAATTATATTAATGAAGTTAATGCTGGTAGAATTGAGATTAGAAATAAATCTGAATCTGAAATAGTAGAACAATTAGCTAAATATCCAAAAGAGTATCAATTTGTTCCAATTCATGAGAGATTTGTTTATGGTAATGAAATGTTAATGAATAAACCAAACTGGAATTATTTATTTGATTTTAAAACTAGAAACTTTACTCCAGAAGCTGTAGTAAGATTAAATAAAAACTATCAAGACCTTTATAATGATTATATGGAAACTCAAAAAGTTACTGCTGCATCATTATGGTATCAAGATTTAATAGAGTTCAAAGATGAGTACATCAAATTCAATAAATCAAAAGAGAAGTAATAGGAACTGGCTATGGCAAAAGAAAAATTACCAAGTGCTAAAGAGTTAAATACAATTACTTCTCAATTGAAAAAGTCTGCTCCTAAAGAAGGAGATGTAACTGTAGCAATGGTATTAGAATGGATGTTTGATGGGGATTACACTTGTACTCTCCCAAACGCCTTTTTAAGAAGACAATATAAACTTAAACCAGTAATTAATAATATTATGCAAAAGTTTAGGACGATTCCTAAGATGCAATTGTTTATGAATACTCATGTTAACAATATGTATTCTAATAGATCAGAAGCTGAAATCTTAGCATTCTTTAAATCATATGTTCAGATAAATAAAATTATGAAGAATCAATTAGATAAATCTTGGTTCCAAAAATCTGATAGAGAGGCGATGATTCAAAAACTTTCAGAGACCAGAAATAGTCTTGAAGGAAACTTTGGTGATATTGTTTCGGAATATGATATGATAGCTACTGGTAGGTTTCAAGATGAAATTACACAATCTTTAATCGAAGAAGTTAAAGGGATTCAATCGGAAGATAACTCTAGATTTGAAGAAGCTTTTTTAGAAATGATACAAGCTGAACAACAAAAGAAAATAGAGAATGACCCTAGATTCATAAAAGAACTTAATCAGGAAGTAATTGATAATCTTAACTTAACTTTGATAGATATTAAAACTATTGAAAAACAGAATAAGATTTTATTAATATTCATTGATAAAAACAATTTGAAGAAATTCTATATGTATGATTTCGTAATTGAGTTTTTTATATCTAATGTGTTTAGCATTATTTATAATGATTACGTTGTACCATTCGATAAGAATTATCATCAACCATATTTGTGTACTGACTTTAAACTAATGGAAAACATTAGAAGAGCAATTAACACTGCAAAAGATAAGTTTTATAAAGAATATGCGTGGAGTTCTAAGTAGATTGGTTAATCCTATTCGAAATAGAACTGTAACATAGATATTATAATAAATAGAAAAAAGTTAAAGGAATTAAAATGGCAAAAGAATCTTTAAATTCTTTGTTAGATGGATTAGATCCAGATGCTGAAGTTATATATTTTGGAATTGATTTACAAAATGAAAAAGAGTTTTCTATGTTTATTAAGAAGACTGAATTTCTTTGTAGGAAATCTCAAGAGTATGATGTATGGCAAAGAAGAACTAAAATGTTAGCTGCGAATCAAAATAGAGATACTTCAAAAGATGATTCTTGTAATTGTCCAATATGTAATATTAGTTATCAATATGCTCCAGCTGAATCACATCATCATCCAATAACTCTATTTAATCTTTGCGTTAACACGTTCCAAGAATGGATTTATGATAATCAATTGAAAGATAAAAACCCTCTTGATTTAGTTCAAGAAGTTATGAATATACATTTATGTAATGAAGTAGAGCATGTAGTTCTATGTAAACATTGTCATGAAAAATATCATAATGGTGAGGGTACAACAAGAGAAGAACTCCAAAAAATTATAGATTATAAAAGATCAGTTAAGATAGCTGAGTCTCCTGCAACAATCAGAGAAGCTTTAGAGATTCAAAGGAATCTTAGAAGAGAAGAAACTGAAGCACGTAATGATAGGAGACGAGATTTATTAACAGACTCTTTACCAGATTTAGATAGAGAACTCTTATTAAGAGATATGCTATCTCAAGCTGGAATACAAACAGAAACTGATGATTTAAGTGTAGCACTTGATCCAGTATTAAATCAAAGATAGGAAAATTTATGAATACTAAACAAGATTCGATTAAAAAGACAATTAAAAATTTAAGTAAGGAAGAATATGCTAATTGTTTAAAACAATTGGATAATATTCCAAGTTTTCAAGCTGCAGAAAATTATCCATTATCGGAAGAACAAAGAGCAGTAATGACGCAAGAAGCTTCTAAAAAATTAGAAGAGTTTTTTGATATAATTAAATTAGATTATAGAAATGATGAAAACTTAAAAGATACTCCAATGAGAGTTGCTTCTATGTACATTAATGAATTAATGGTTGGTAGATATACTTTACCTCCAAGAATTGAAGCTTTCCCAGCAGATATGTATCCAAAAAATGGTTCTTCTCAACCACAATTCGTGAAAAAATATAAAAAGATTATGGATAAGTTAGATAACATTGAAACAATTCTTTTATCTACAAATACTCTTAAAACTAATAGTTTATTGATAGAGTCTGAAAAACTTATTGCTAAGTTGGATAAATTATATGAAACGTATTTCATTGATAAACCAGATATTCAAACTGTAGTATCTAAAACTATTGATGTTAATAGTTTATGTTCTCATCATTTAATATCTTTTGTATCTACAGATGATAAAGATTCTAAATGTACAATTACTTATATTCCAACTCTTGGTTCTGATAAAGCCCTTTTAGGGATTTCTAAATTACAAAGAGTTGCTGATTGGTTTGGTAGAAGACCACAATTACAAGAAGAATTAAACTGGCAAATTAAAGCATTCGTTTCTTTAATTTTAAGAAGTTCTGATGTAATGGTTTCGTTCAGTAATATTATTCATTATTGTGAAAAAACTAGAGGTGTTGAATCTCATTGTGGTAGTACTTCTTCTATAGTTTATGGTGGAAGATTTAAAGATCCAGCAAATAGAATTTTAGCTTTCGAATTAACTAGAAATTAGGAGGCTTAAATGTCTTCAATTCCTCCAAGTATAGCTCCAACTTTGGGTGTTCCCCAAAGTGAGGTAAAAGTTATTACCGAAGTTGGAAAATATGATGCTGCTCTATTAGGGGAAAATATCAAATGTAAAGATTGGGATTTTATTCAAGCAGAAGACTTTATAAAAAATATGGATATAAATCATGATTTATATTTACCAAAAGGTTTTATAGAAAACATTGAAAAAGATCCTTTTCAATTATATTGTGATACTGACTCCGATTATTTATTAATTAAAACTACTTTTGATAAAAAAGAAGATGTTGAAAGAACGGTAGCATATTGTCAAAAATTAACGTTAAGAATGAATGAAGCTTATATGGCTGCTTTAGATTTATATTTTTATAAACTAGCTAATTGGCATCCAGACTTCAATACGATGGACTTTAAATCTGAAGCAATTGCATTTAAAGGTTTCTTTGCTGGAAAGAAATTCTATGCATTAGGTATAGTATGGTTTGAAGGAAAATTCTTAGCGAAAATTAAAACTAAAATCACTGGTGGACAATTAAAGAAAGCCGATGTAACTAAAGTAACAAAAGAAATGTTGGAAGATATTTATACTCTTCTAACCAAAGATTCGGATATTAAAGATGAAGCACGGATTTATAATAAAATCTTTGTAGAGTATAAAAATAAGTATTTGATGAAACTTAAAGAAAGTATTAATCAAATGAATTTTGAATACTTTACTATTCCAAAGAAATGGTCATTTGGAGATAAAAAGAATGTTCCAAATTCAATAACTGGAGCTAAGTTATATAATAGGATTATTAAAGATATTTTTTCGGTTGGGGATTCTGTTCTAGTTTTACCTATTAAATTTAACTTACCTTTAATGGTTAAAGAATTTGAGAAGACTAAAAATCCAAATGAAAATATGTTGCAAAATAATGAACTTACATCTAAGATAAAAGATATATCTTTACCACCATTATCTAAAATTAATGATGCTGATAAAGAATTGATCAAACAAAGGTTCCAGGAACTAGATATTCATTTAGATTATGATACCATTATTGATTTTAATATTGATATGAAGTTAGAACCATTTAAAAGATTATTTAGTGTGGAAACAACTAGAAGAGCAACTGCTCTCAGAGGCTAAATAAGGAGTCTATTTGTTTGCTTACGAAAGATTTGGTGCAATACCTCAGGTGTTAAAAGCTGGAGATGAAAGTATTATTTCAAAGTTAAAAAATAAAGCAATTATGCCTTACCAATGTTATAATACTCATTTATCTGGTTCGGATTCTAATTGGATTAGAGTTAGAGAAGATTTTAAATATAATAAGTCACAAGGTAAAATTTTGAATAAGACTTATTACGATATTGAGACATACGTTAGGGTAGATAATACTTTAACACCATTTACTGCACAATATGCTTATTATCCAGTAAATGCTTGTGCTTATTATAATAATATTAAAAATACTGCTATAATTCCTTTTCTTAGACATCCGAATCATAGTATATATACTGATGCCCAGTTAACTGAATTAGTTAATGTAGGATATCAAGAAATATGTAAAAATGAGCCAGGATACTTAGTTGAAGATATGCATCTAGAAGTTAAAGGTTTTAATACTGAATTAGAACTATTGACATTTGTGTTTAATTCATATAAGGAATTAAATCATCATATTCTGATGGGATTTAACTCACAGAATTTCGACGATCCTTATATAATTAAAAGACTTAAAAAATTAAATGAAGGACATTGGGAAAATCTTATATCTGAATTTGGTCAGGTTAAATCATTTGGTGAATTATCATTTGAGTTTCCAGATTACAACTTAGTTGATTTATTAGTTATGTATAAACCAGTTGATGTTGGGGGTGATGGTTTTGGTAAATCTTTACCAGATTATACTCTTAATACTATTTGTAAAAATGTATTAGAATTAACTAAGTTAGATTTAGATGAAGATTTTATTCATAGTTATGAAAACAATATTATTAACTATTTACTTTATAACTTGCTGGACGTATTACTTGTTTTTAAATTAGATACAAAATTGAAATTTATTGAACAAGTATTTGCTCTAGCGGAGATTAATAGTGCACCATTAGGAGCAACTATTAGAGGTAGATCGTTAATGTTTAGTGCTAGAAATAATATTCATTTTACAAAAGAGGGGAGGATTCTGAGGCATGGAAAATTCTCGTCTGAAGTTGTTTTTAAAATCGATTAACCTATTTTGGAAAAGAGATTTAAAACCATTCATTATTAATCGAACAAAGTTATACTTTCTTCCGATTACTGCTGGGTTTACTTTAAATACTAAACCAAAAGAAAACTTATTCTGGCTAATGTCAAAGAATAACCATTATGGATTTCTAATTGAAACAATAGTTTTAAAATTAGAAATGATGAGAGATTCTTGGCCAGATTATAAATTTGATGAAAATGAAAAAGAAACTTTAGATTTATTAATTTCTAAAGGTTCTGAATTATTAGATCTTCTTGAAGAAGAAGATGTAGAAAATCATATACGAACGAAAAAGTATTTAGATAAACAAAAATACTTTTTTGATATGCTCAATGTAAAATTACCTGAGCTTTTTTACTAACAAGGAAAAATTAATGGACTTCTTAAATATTATTGATACAAAACAAGACGATTATATCAAACCATATATTATACAACATTTTAAAAGCTTAGAGGGTGAAGGTGGAAATAATGCCGTTGGAATTACTACTTTATTCTTAAGATTGAATAAGTGTAATTGTTCTTGTCATTTTTGCGATACTGCATTCTCTATTAAAGGTGAGGATAAATATAATTTAGTTAGAGCGGACACTAGTGCTTTAGTAGATTATCTACTAGAACATTATAATGAAGAAGATAGAAAACATATACACTCTTGCTCTATTACTGGTGGTGAACCATTATTACATATGGAATCTTTTCCGGAAATTTTTGATAGAATTCAAGAAGCATTTCCAGGTATTGATCAGATAATAATTGAAACTAACGGTAACTTATTGTATCAACAAGAAAACGCGGTTAAACTATTAAAGATTGCTGCAAAATACTCTGACAAATTAAAACTTACACTTAGTATTAGTCCAAAGCTAAGTGGGAAGATATCTTATGCGAACAAGGTTCAAGACGATAAGATTTTAGACATCTATAATACAGTATTTAAAAATTATAGAGATTATCTATCTTGTATAATCGAAATTCAAGTAAAGTTTGTTCATAGTCCTGAGTTACAACCAACAAATGAAAAATTAATGAACTTAATCATTAATGAAAAATATGTATGGCCAAGAACTAAAATTTTAGTTATGCCATTCACACCGTCTTTAAAACATCCAGAGTTTGATAAAGTTTGGAAAGAATCTAAAGACAATGCAGCAAAATATGCTCTAAAAAATTATTTGAGATACAGTCCTAGAATTCATATCGACAGAGGTATGGAATAATTCTTAGGGATAAAAATTTTTAGGAGTTATTATGGTTTATAATGTAACGTTATTCGTTGGGCAAAATACTACAATGGAGTATGATGCTACTGGGAATATAGTACAAAAATCCGTTACTTCAGCAATTGAATCTTTTGAAGTTCCTAACGCAAAAGTAGGAAGATTCAATGTTTTAAAAGATCCAGTAGTAAATCATTTAAATATCTATATTTTAGAATTATTTGATTTACCTTTGGATATTGTTTCTTCTTTTAAACATAATCTAATTTTTGATATATTCATCAGAATTGGTTCTGGTTCTAAAGAAGGAGCTCCAAATTACAATTTGTTACAATTACATATTAGACCAATTACTATAGTTGAACAAGCTATCCAACCAGATAAGATTCTAAACGATATAGTAGTTAAAGGAATTAGTTTAACTTCAAATTCTATTGTTTTAGATGCTGCTTTAGGTGGTGAGTTAAATAATAGAAACCCAGATTCTGATTCCCATTCTATAGCTGTTAAGAATAATAAAATTGATACCTCTACTTTAGCAAAAGTAAATTTATTAAATACTGATAATAATGTTGGTATTTCTAATAATAATCCTGGAAATTTAGATAGAACAGATTCTAAATGGGAAGGTAAAATATGGGATAATACTGATAGACAAGAAGCTTTTATTACTCCAGAATATGGAGTAAGGGCTTGGGCTATAAATGCTAGGGGTAAGATTGAGAAAGGTTATAATACCGTATCAAAATTATTAAGTTTATTAACTCCTTCTTTTGAGAATAATACTACTAAATATATTTCAGATACTGCTCAAGCCTTAGGATGGTCAGAGGATGATGTTAAAAATAGAGTTATTACTGAAAAAGATTTAGCTAATATAATGAAAGTAATTATTCCATTAGAAAGTAACAGATCAATAGCTACTGCGTATTATAGCAATGATGTTATTAATCGTGGTTTTGGTATGGCTGGAATTAATTCTTCTGTAACCGTTAATCCTGGAGCTTGGTTCTATGGTAATGGTAAGTTAGATTTATCTAGTGTAAATTTTTCTAGTACTAAACCAATGGCTATTAATCCATTTAATAATACTAAAGGAGTTACTCTTTTAGATAATGTATTAACTGCTATGGCTAATAAGTATAAAATTTTAACGGATAGAACTGCTACTTCTACAAATCTAAGAAGTAATTATATGTATACTATTGTAAACTTACCTGGAATTTCTACGTTTGAATTACTAAAGAAAATTCATAAAGAGTATCCATCGTATTATATTGAAGTACCGTGGATATTGGATGAAACTAGAGTTGATTCAGATGTAAATAAATTAGGTAAAACTTGGTATTCTGAAATATCAGTTACTAATATTAATTCTTTACCAGTTAGAAGTATCTTTAAAGAAGAAACTGGTGGTACAAGAACAAATGCTTATTCATATATGAATATTATAGAGACAAGACCTTTCTATACCGAAACTGTAGAAAAGATTGAAGCTACTAAATTTATTCATAAGGATTTAACGACTGGTATAACAACGGTTATTAATCCAAAATCAGTTACTAATGTTGCAAAGATTCCTGACCAACAAGGTAACACTGCAAATTCTGTAGCATTAACTAATTTAACTATAAGTACATTGAATACGATTACTGTAGAAACAAATTATGACGCAAAAGAATTTGAAAAAAGATTAGAAGTTTATAAAAAACATGTAGCTACTAATCCACAAATTATACGTTGTGAAATCAAATGTGATGATCCAAGTTTTTTACAATTTGGAGTTGCGTATTCATTTGATCAACAACAATTAAATAAAGTTACACCATATAAAATTAGACAAACATATGAAAATAAATCTGAAAAGTTTCAATTAACTTGGTTAGTTGATTTCTATAAAGGTGTAGATATTATTTAATAATTTACTAAGGAGAATTTATGTCAATTGTTGACGATAGTCAATCATTAGCTACTTCTGGTGCAATAGATGCATCGGATAGGGCTTTAGTGTTAGGACAAGAATTAATTGAAGATTTTAATACTCAGATGATTAGTTCTACTGAAGAAATTATAGCTCCACAAAGTACCAAACCAGTAAAAGATGCGGATACAATTTATGAGTATGTAAGAAAATATAACATAGAATCCGTAAATATTGCAAATCTCCAAAAGTTAAATGAGAAGGAACTAATTAATGTTCCTTTCTTTCAAAAGTTAAGAAAGTTATTTAATCCACATATGATTAAATCTCATTTAATGACAGCTCTTGGTATTAGGACTTCATATACTGGCTTTCATGAGTTTATGAAAGGTGATAGAGAAGACTTACCATCTGTTGGAATTTGTAGTATTGCAAAAACTGTTGGTTATAATGTATTAATTTTACCAATTCCAGAAGATTTAAGTGATTTGGAAATGGCTAGATTAAATACTTATAGAGAAGAGTTTCTTGAAAAAGTAGAACAAAAAATAAGTGAGAAGAATATTCCTACGGTTAGATCTAAATCTAGAGGTAAAGCTCAAGATAAACCAAAAGAAATTAATACTTCATTTATTAGTAATTTAAGTATTGATGCTGGGTCATTAATTGATCACACAACTACTGGATTATCAGAAATTGGAGAGCATTCTACTTTTGATGATAAACTTGGTAAATTTGAATATGAATTACCAAATGATGGGGAAATAGTTCCTTTAAATAATCCAGAACATTTTGGTTCTACAGAAGAAGACTTTACAATGTTGGATACTGAAATTCCATTTAAAGTTGATATGTCTGGATACGATGATAATTTAGGTATGGATTTTGGTAAAGTTATTACCGAAGATGATTTAGAATTATATGAAAACGCTTTCGAAATAAATAAAAAATAAGGAAAATTTATGGAAAATTATGGACAACAACAAATGGCTCAAGGTTATCAACAAGCTCCAGCTGGATATGCTCCAGCTCCACAACAAGGTTATGCCCCACAAGGACAACCAATGCAGTATGCTCAACCAGCTCCTCAACAAGGTATGGTAGCTAACCAACAATATACTCAAAAACAACCAAATACTACGGTAGAAGTTGCAAGAAGTAATTATACTACTATTGGTTTATTTGAATTTGCAGGGGCTTATGATCCAGCTGAGAAATTTCCAAAAGCCTTTTGTTTTGTAATGGGAGTTCCTGGTGTAAAAGATAATTCTAAACAATCTGGTAGATCATATAACCAAGATGCAAAAATTACTATGAAATTTTCTACTAAAGAGATTAGATCTCTTGGACATGCATTAATTAATATTGCAGTATTTAAACAAGCTGCAGTACCATTTGAAAAACATTCTGATCCAAGTAAAAATACATATTCTCAAAATAACGGAGAACAAAATACTAAAAAATTAAAAGCGACTTTTGATCAAGCTAGAGGAAATATTGCAATTTCTATGAATTATGGGCAAAAGAATGTATTGATTCCAGTTCCATTACAAGATGCATTGGGTTTAGGTGAAGATTTAATCAATCTTGGAAACTATACGGATTGTAAACTATTCGACTATAAATTTGCTCATAAAATCGGAAGAGAAGAAATTACTGGAATAGATTATGATCCAGCTGGTACAGAAGATATTGGTGTTCAGGGACATGCTTTAGGTCAAGCTCAATATCAACCTGGATATGGACAACCTGCTCAACCTGGAATGGCTGCTCCACAACCACAAGCTCAATATCAGGCTCCTCAAGGACAACCTGCTCCACAACCACAATATCAAGCCCCAGCAATGGGTGGTCAATATAATCCATACCCACAAGGTATGCCAGGTCAACACTAATGAGTTTAATTAGTGATATAAATATTGCGTGTGATGTAGCTTTAGACCAAGATGTAAGCCAAGAAATTGGCTTTCTTGGTGAGGAAGATTTTAAAGCTAAATTGGAACATGAAGAATTAATGGATCAATTAGCTAGAGAAGCTTATGGTGTTTGCGAACAATGTAATGGTACTGGTCAATATATGGATTGTGATCCATATAAGTCTAGAATGGCTATTTGTGAATCATGTAATGGTACTGGGTTTATAAAGGATACTAATGAATAAAAGAAATACTAAATTAGAGTATGTTGGAGTTTTATCTTCTAAACCTGGAATGCCTGCGTATAGATCTACATTTAAGTATTTTAATAAATACTTAATTACTCTTGGAGAACCAACAGCTGCTCCAAGTTGGACATTAATGAGCATTCTAAAACATGCTAAAAATATTATTATTAATGAAAAGATGCCAAAATCTGAATTAATGATTGACTCAGGAGGGTTCCAAATTATAGTTAATAAAATAACTAGAAATAGAATTCTTGAGTATGTAGAATGTTACCATCAAGTATTAGAATTATATCCAGATGAAATCCAAAAGATTTTCTCTTTGGATATTAACAACATGAAAATGACTCCAAAAGAAATATTAGAATGGAATTATAAATCTACACAAATGACTATTGATTCTATGCAAAAGTTTCCACAATTAAAAGAAAAAGTTCTATTCGTTATTCAAAATAGAAATAGAAGAGTTTTTGAAATTTGGAGAAAATTGTTTATAGAGAAAAAAGTTTGGGAACATTTTAATTTATATTCTATTGGAGGATTAGTTGGTTTAAAGAAAGATACTAATGTAGATTTTAATCATGCTGTTCCTGGAACTATGTGGTTATTAACATATGCTAAGAAATATAATTTTGAAATTGGTCAACTTCATTGGTTGGGACAAAGTTCTAAAGTTGTATTTATTGCTATGGCTTTGATTGAAAAGGTATATGGAATTTATTTAACTTCAGATAGTTCTGAGTTAATTAGATTTGCACCAATTGCTCAAAAGTTACCATTAATAAGAAAAATTGTTGCGTATGATGATAGAACAAATGAATTTAAAGATGATTTCAATTATGCTAGAACTGGTGATGATGTAATGGATATGTTATTGCTACATTCTTGGGATGATGATCATTGTAAAAGAGCTACAAGAGATAATCTAAGAGAATTAGATATTGATATAGATGTATTAACAATTGTTAATCAAGATACTTTAGATATTCTTTTACATTCTAATTTAACTTGGAGTATTGAAAAAGATATTTTAACATGCATGAGAGACCAATTAGAGTTAGTAAACTTTATTTGTAAATCTCTAATTAGAATATTTCAAGGTTCATCTTTATTAATTGAAGATACTCATATTTTAAGATTCCCATTAACTGAAGAAGAGTTATCTCAATGGAATCTTATAGATTCTACAAATTTGGATCTTGATGCTATTGTAGTATTTCCAGATAATGTTAAACTTCAAAACTTTTATAATTATATTAAAAAAATTAAGGGGTTTAAATATCTAAATCAAAGGTCTACTGTTTCAAGAGAGATTTTTGAAGCTTCTAAGAAAACAAAGTTAGATAATTGTGACTATATTGAATTACAATGTCAACATGTTGAGAACGCAATTTTAGTTTCTGATGTTATATCGGATAAAATACTAGAAATTGGTTTAAAAGAAGTTACGATGGAAGATTTATCTAAAATGCATCCAATTCTAAATCAAGGTAGAACTGCTAAAACGGTTTATGAAAATATTGGTTGGATGTTAAGATTCGAAGAAATCATTAAAAATGGTAACGTAGATGAAGCTGATGAAATTATGAGAAACATCGTAGACTCATATGAAAAGTAAAAGTTTATTATGGTATAATAAATAAAAATAGGAGAACATATGTCAGAATTGACAAAAGAATCTCTTCAAGCATTGAAGAAAGATCAATTGATTGAAGAAGTAATTAAATACTATGGGGCATATGCTGGCCTAGTAACAAAATACAATACAGATGTACAAACATTAAATGATAGTATCGCTGCTAAAGATGGAGAAATTAAAAATCTTCAAGAAGAGATCAATACTAAAAATTTAAAATTAAAAGATATTAATCAGATGATTAAACCAACTACTGATACAATTATTCAAACTTACTTTGTTAAAGCGTTTGAAAATAGAATCGGTACTGAACAATATGGTGGAGAACAATTTAATTTAGCAACTGCTGTAGTTAAATTAATTGAGAACACTCTTTCTTGGAAAGTTACAATTCATAGAAATAACTTTGTTGAGCCTGGAGAACATTCTAGTTCAAGAGAATTAACAAGTGTCGAAATGAATGTAATTAAACAAATTGGTTTAGAAAAAGGTTGGTATGTAGCATTCAAAAGTTTCCTTTCTATTCCTACAGAATATATTCCAGAAACATTTGGTGATACATTATTATTTACATAAAAATAGCTTAATAGGGGAGACTTCGGTCTCCCCTATTTTTCGCGTTTTATTTCTGGATTTGTGGATAAAATTTCTATGATACATCTATTATTATAATAAAAAATTAGCATAGAAATAATATATTCAGTAGTGTAAAAAGAAATAAAGAATTATTTTTTTATAAAGTGAAACTTTGTCAAAGTTTTTACACAACTAATAAAATATAAAAAGAACTCAAAATGTAAGGAACTAGAATGGAAAATTCTAAAAAGAAAAGAGAATGGTGTTGCGAAAGATGTAAAGATCCAATTAATATATTTGTTCCAGATACGGAACGAAAATACGTATTGGATGGAGATAAGATTTTTTGTGGAACTCATTGTAGATCTGCTTATAGAGATTATATCCCAGTTAAACTTTCAAGAACTGGAAATGCTGTAAAGTATAAAAAAGCTAAACAACAACAAAAGGAAACTGTAATATTTAAATGTTTCCATTGTGGAAATGAAACTACATTTATGACATTTAATAAATTATGTAATAGATGTGCTCCTGAGATGGCTGGAATTAACAATGCTAGAAAAGAGCAAGGAGAATTTATTCCAGATTTAGTTGGTGGTTTAACAAACGAACAAAGAAGTCTAATTAGACTTTCAAAAATGAACTAATAAGGAGTTTATTATGGGTATAGAAAATGAAATTGAAGCTTTTAATATGATGGGGGATAGTAGAATTTATAATTATATGTCTACTATTATACCAGCTCCTAATACTTTTGATATTAGAAGTATTAACGCAGTTAGTGTAAAAGAATTATATGATTATACTGAATATAATCATTGTTATTTTGAAGTTGAGCCTAAAGAAGCAAACTCTCAAAGTAAAGGACATGAAGGTTTTATAATTGGTAGAAAATATTTAGATAAAGGAAATCATGTGGTGTTCTTTATTTTAAATATTTGTAATGGAGACCTAATTAAAATTGACAAATCTGGTTCTACTATGTCTGATTTAATGGGCTCTGCAAGTGATATTGGTATTCCTGGAAGAGCTGGATTAATGAGTGATTTTATTACTTATATTTTAGGTGATTCAGTTATTGATAATCCTACTCCTGAACAAATTCCAATTTTGTTTAATGAGATCGATTGTTGGTTTAGTAAAACTACAAACGAGTTATGTGATGAAGTAGAAAGACTTAGAGCAGTTGAAAATATTGGTATTAAAGGACCAAAAGAAAAAATAGAAATTAAAGTTAGTGAGGGTAAAAAACCAATGATAAATTATGATGCAATGAAACCAGATGACTTCCAAATTCCAAATAAAAAATATGGAGATATGTTTTTGGCAGATTCAATTTCTATGGAAGTTAATTATAAACATGATGATGAACAAATTAAATTTTGGAAAGCTGATATTGTTGAAGAAGCTTTAGGGTTTGATGAAGAAGCTATATTCTTAGCTGTTGGAAATATACTTTATGTATTTAGCCAAATTGAACAAGTTGCTTGGATTCAAAGATTAGATCAAGAGATCGAAGGTTATGAAATGATCCAATGTAATAGTTTAGTTTTCAGTATGTTACCAAGTTACTTTGATAGACTCTATAATGAAACTTCTTTTGGTGGTACAAATTTAAATGAAACTGATAGTTTAGCTTTTAAAGAATTAGCTTTATTATTTATTGGTTGTACAAATATTGAAATTGCAAATGAAAATATGCTGATGGGTGATTTAATGAATGCAGTAGGTCAAATACTTGGAATTAGATTTGAAAAGTTACCTAACCCTAGCTGGGGAAGAGATGCTTGAATCAACTAAGAATAGTATAGAATTATTATTCTTACATGTTGTTGTAAAGTTTTTTAATTCTGATGATTTAATTGTTAAAGCTGCTTATTTGGAATTATGGGAAAAGATAAAACTTAGACCAAGTTATATTCCAGAAGTTGGTGCAGAAGTAATTATTAAAACCTTTGAAGAAAATGGTTGGGACGATGAAGTACCAAATTGGAATATTGAAAGAATTATTATAAACAATTATATCTGGGGTGATTTAGAAAAATTCCAATTTGATAAACATAGATATCCAGGAGTTACAAAAGAAGACTCTTTGATATATAAAATTATTAAAGGAGAAGAAACCAGTATGAGAGTAAACGTAGTTCATCCTATGTTCTTAAGTGACCAACATTTGGTTGCTGAATATAGAGAAGTAAAAATGGGTCCAAAAGCTTTATCAAGAAGTTTAGGATCTGAAAAGGGAGTTGATCTTAAAAGAATTAGTCCAGTGTATACTTTAAATACTGGACATACTTATTTCTTTTATGATAAGAATACTTTCCTAGAAAGAAGATTAGCTCAGTTAGTTACTGAAATGCAATCTAGAGGAATAGCAACTAATCATACTGAATTAATAGATGATAAATATGATTATCATCCAGATACATTTAATGATGAATGGTGGGGAGATTATCAACCTACTATAGAAGCATTAAATATAAATATGGAAAGAATTAATCAAAGGTTTAGTATTAAACTAGATGGTTGGTATAGGTTTTGGGGGCGGCCAGTTATGGATATGAATGAGATTATATCTACTCGAGCTCAGAATAGTTTTTGGGAATGTCCAGGGTGTAAAGCTATTCATCCAGCACCGGAAGGAGATAGTTGGGTATGTTGGAATTGTTGTAAAAAGATTCCAAAAGATACTCCAAAAACAAGTTATTTTTAATAACGTAAGAAATATAAGAAGGGATAAAATGCCAAGTAAATTAAAATATGAACATATTTTAGAAAGTGAAAAATTTAAAGAATTTATGTCTTTAGTTAATCAAAATATTCCTATTGTTATAAAACATTGGTCCGATGATTTGGGTTTTAAAAGCCCATCATCATTTGTATATTTTCTTAAGAGAAAAAATATTACATATAAGATTAGTTCGACGTTTAATAATATAACCGACGAACAAAAAGAGCAAATATTTTCAGACTATAATAATAATATACTATCGGTTGAACAAATAGTGTTAAAATATAATTTGTCTACTTTAGTATTTTATAAATTGGTTGGGAAACGAAAAGATACAGATGGTATAAGAAGAAAAAGGGGTAATACTATTCTAACAAGAGTATTACATGATATCCCAGTTGATGATACATGTTTTGGTCAGCTGAGAAAATTACTTGATGATAATAATATTAAGTATAATATAGTAATGCAAAACAATAATACACTAATCTTTTTAGTAAATTGTTGTGAATGTGGAAAACCTATAAAAGTTCGGGTTGGGGATTTCCAGCGATTAAGTGAAGATCCAAAAATTAAATGTTATAATTGTTTTGCAAAAAATCATTCAAGTATAAAAGCAGCCTCAAAATCATTAAATAAATTAAATACTAGTGGTTACATAGGGGTAGGTATTAAAAATGTAAAAGGAAAAGCGTATGGATATAGATTAACAATCGAAAAGGAAAAGATAAAATTAGTTGATAAATATTTTAATGATCAAACGTTATCGGAAAAAACCTTAATGGAAGCTGTAGTATATAGAGAAAAATATATTATAGATAATAATCTTCCACATACTAGAAACCTTACAGATTCTGAATTAATATCAAATATGGAAATGTTAGGACAACATGATGAAATTAATAAATACGTTTATGATAAATATTTTGTATAAGGAGGTTGTATGAAATTTCGGAGAGATGTAGATCATGATCTATGGGTAGAATTTAAATTTGTAGTTTTAAGTGAACCAATAGATTTTAAATATTGGTCAAATAAGTTGGGGATACCCAGAAATAGTTTTAGAAAGTATCTTAATAGTAGAGGTATTACACATACTTCATCTAAATTTGGAGGTCTAAGTATAAAAGATAAAGACCAACTTGTTAAAGATTATATTAATGGTATATCTGCAAATGATTTGGTAGTAAAGTATCATACTCATATTAATAATGTTAGACAATATATTATTGAGGCTGGAGTAGGATATAGAGGAAAAGGTTGGTATTCATTTGCTGCAAAAATTGAAAAGAATATACCGATCGAAAATACCGGTTATGCGAAAGCTTTTAATTTAGCAAAATTTTTAGGGTTACAACCGGAATTGGGTATATCAAAATCTAAAAAACCTTTATTAACAATTAAGTGTACGAAATGTGATTCACCCATAAAATTAGCCCCATATAGATTTATGAAAACAATAACCAATGCAGATAAGTGTGTATGTAGGGATTGTTATATTAAAGAATTTCGTGAAACTTATCATATAAAAAAGAAACGGGGTAAAAATAATACCAGTGGTTTTCTTGGAATAAGTGTTTATTCAAAATACTTAGTAAATCGAGGATATATTCCAAGAGGTTATGTGGCCAGATTTCGAATGGATAATGAATATGTAGTTGATAAAAAATTTCTAGATCCAACATTATCTACAAAGACTCTTTATGAGGCTGCAATTTTTAGAGAGCAATATTTGATTGATAATAATTTAAATTACGCTAGAAATTTTACAGATGAAGAATTTATTAGTGCTTTAGAATTTGTGGGTCAAAAGCTTCAGAATACTGAGAGTACTGAGCAAGTTAAGTCTTGTGACATTACCGAGTTTGACAAATATTTTGTTTAGTCAAACATATAATATATAAAAGGAAAAGAAATGGCAGAGCCAAAAGAAACAATTGAAAGTCTAATTGGGAAAGAAGTTTATATCTATCCAGGAGATAATCATAAGAAAAAAGGTATAATAGTTGATATGAATTCTAATGGAGTATTATTTAAAATTACATCTAATGATGATATGTCTACTTGGAAAGCGTATGAGGTGGGTAAGTTATATTTTATAGCATACTCTGCGGGATTAAGTTTCAGAGAAGTTTAAAATGAAAAAAGAAATTCCAATATTAAAAGGAATGATGTTTAGACATTATAAAAATAAAGAAACTTATGTGGTAATTGATAAGTGTAAAATACAAGAGAATGATGTATGGGTAAGTGCTATAATTTATTGTAATGTTTTTGTTAAAGATCTTGATGAGTATGGTGAGCAAACTAAATATGTAAGATCAGAAAAAGAATTTAGAACTAAATTTCAGGGATAATAGGAGTCAAAAATGAAATTAGAAAGTATTTTAAAATTTGCAAGAGGTTTAGTTCCAGAAGAATCTATTTGGAGAACTAACATAAGTGGTGACTTAGATTATTTCAATATGAAAATAGTTAAAAGGGATACTAAAAATGGTATCCCTTTTGGGCATGTATTATGTACGACTGGTATTGGACATGCTAGATACGGTAATTGGAAAAAATTTAATGTTAAACTAAGAAATGGTTTAACAAAAGCTCAGGTAGAAGAACAGTTAAAAAACTATATTGAGTACTACAGAAGTTGTAAGGGTATTAGAAAATCTTATGCTGATGGTTTTGCAAGTCATGTTCGAGAAACTGGTGGACATCGTGGTAATCCAGTTTGGATGGATTAAAGATGTTTGTTAAATGGTATCCAATAGAAACAAGTTCTGGTGTAAAGAAAGTTCAAGGACTTGGTGAAAAGTTTGTTGCAGAATCTTTAAATAGATTTGGTATCCAATGGGATAGACCAAAGAGTATAGTTACTCCATTTGGAAAATATACTCCAGATTTCTTTTGTGTAATGTCTGGAGTATTTATAGAAGTTAAAGGGATGAGAACTGCTTTAAAAATGGTTGGTTTAGCTTCTTTACTTGAAAATGGTAGAACTAAATGGGCTGGAACATTAGATGAAAATTCATTAAAGAAAATGAAATGGGTTCATGAAAATGTTGCACCAATTGATATCTATATAAACGATAATCCAAATGATGCAACGTATAAATCTTATTTACCAGACTTTGAAGATAAGGTTAAAGGCTTCAAAGTAGTATATGGTAAAGAACATTTTTTAACTTGGTTAAGAATAGATAAATACTTTCATAAAAGAGAGAAGATAGAGGAAGAATTAGATGGCGAATATTAAAAAACAAAAACAAAAGTTTAAAAAGAAAGCGATCTTGAACTTACTTAAAGGTAAGACGATTAGTGATATTATTACTAATCTTAGTATCTTAGAAGATAAAGGTTTTGGTAACTGTAAAGTTGAATTACATTGTCAAGTTTCTGGTGGTCCTCTTTTTTGGAGAAGTTACACTGGTAAGATTAAATGTAATATGTTAGTTCCGGAGGAAATGGTATGACGTACGAAGATTTTAGAAAAGTAGTGGAAACTCTGAATATTAAATATATTCAAGTTACGGTTAATTTAGAAGAAGAATTTTCTAAATTTAAAAATATTGATCTTATAACTGATGCAGAAGTGGTATTTGAATTCTTTGAAGAATATATTGAGAACAAAAAACCAGTTGGTCATTATGGTGTATTTTGGTTAGAACCAAATACTTATAAATTAGAAAGTTATTTAGTTTTGGAACCAGAAGAAGATGTAGTTAGAAATACTTTAATTCAACCAGAAACATATAAAGCTATTAATCAAATATCTTTAGATTATGATTCTTTTGTTGAGTTAATCAGTTAGGAGATAAAATGAATGAATCAGAATTAGGAGATATAATATTTTATATCTTGGTTATTATAAGTATTGGGATTTTTCTTTATAAAATTGGAAGATATCAATATCTAAAAAGAAAATATAGTGTTTGTCCAAAGTGTGGTGGTAAAACATCTCACTGTACAGAAACTGAACACTATATTGGTGATGTAGAAACTTATGAAAAGTTCTATTGTAAAACACTAAAATGTGATTGGGAAGAAAAAGTTAATTATTAAAATTAAAATTTGGAGATGGAAATGTTTAGAAAAATTGGGAATATTAGAAATGAAGTAAAGTTTTTAATAGCTTTACTTAGTTGTGTTGTAGTAATATGTTATATTTTAGGGAGTAGTTTTGTTAATCATTCTCCATCTGATATAGAAAAAGTATATACTGCGCTATTTGGATTAACTTCATTCTTATGGGCAAGAATTGAACATACAAATATGATTAAGCCCGATCTAGAAGAAATTCTAGAAAGAACTGATGCTTTAAGATATGAGCATCATAGATTACTTTATGCTCTTGGTAAAGCTGGTTTTAGTTTAGAAGAAGATGAAGATGGTACAGCATGTCTTAAAGATAAATATAGTAATGTTGCATCAGATATTACTTTAGAAAAACTTTACGAAGGGAGATAAGATGCCTGGTCCAGATGAATTAAATAAAAGAAGAGAAGAGATCCTTAGAAATCTTTCTCCAGAAGAAGTAGAAAAAGTAAAAGACTTTTATGATTTACAAGATAAATTTTCTAAAAATAGTATTTATGGTATTATGAATCAAACTGATGTTGAATTTGAGCCAATTAGAATCTTAGATATGGGACACCAAGCGGTAAAACCATATTCTCTTGATCTTATTAAATCTGAAGATATTTCAAAAGGTAAATTGCAATATATCCCATTAAAAGGGAAACCTATTAATCCAGTAAGTTCTTTATCAGAAGAACATAAATTACATATGTTAGATTCTCAATATACATCTACTTGGATGTATTCAACTTTGATGTTTAATAATTGTTATAATGAATTTATAGATCAAATTAATTCGGAACATGAACAATATGGTTATTTCTTTAATATACATAGAGAACAAGTTAGGTTACCAAGAATTGAATTAAAAGTTGGAGAACTTTACGAAATGAGACTAGGTAAAAGAAGAGATATTATTAAAAATATGGTATTGGTTAGAATGGATAAATTTGATTCAAATACCCTACCAGAATTATATTTTGAAAATGAAAGTGTAGTTGGAGATTCTTCAAGAATCATTAAAGGAACAAATATCTCTCATACTAAAGTTTGGGGAAAGGTAAAATAAGGAAAAACATGGAAAATATGGGAAATAGAAAAGAGGGATTAAATATCCTTTGTACAAAGTGTGGAAGTTTTGTTGGAACATTTAGTGATTTAGTAGATTACAGATGTGATTGTAAAGAAAGTACTAAAGATGATCTATTGGTTGTAAAAGATTTAAATGTATTAATGATTCCAACTAGAAAGATATTCTTTATTACTGGAGCCACTGGTGCAGGTAAGAATTATTTAACTAAACAATTGAAAGCATTAAACTTTGAAAATGTACCAAGTATCACAAATAGAACAATTAGACCTGGAGAAATTGTTGGCGAAGATTACATTTATGTATCTAATCAAGAATTTAAAGAAATTAAAGATTCTGGACAATTATGTGAGTATGTAAAATATGGTGATAGTGAGTATGGAGTTTCTAAAAAAATTCTATTAGATATGATTTGGAATTCAGATAAAAATCTAATTATTATAGTTGAACCAAATGGATTGCAACAAATGATGTTATGGTTTAATCAAAATTGGAAACTATTCCAAGAGTTACAAATTGAGTTATCTACTATCTTATTAGATATTCCAAGAGTTGAAAGATTCTTCAATTTACTATATGATGTTGGTTTGCAAGGAATGTATTCTGATTTACATTTACATACTGATCTTTTAATGAGTGATCATTCTACTTATGAAAAACTGCAAAAGGTTTTAGATAGATTAGTTAGAAACGGTGATAATATTACTCAAGAGTATAAGAACATGATGGGTAAACTTTATGATACTTTTAGATCATTAGAACATAGAAGATTATCTGTAAAAGATATAAGAATTCAAAACAAAAAAGAAATGAGTGATTTTATACTGGAATTAAAATGTACATATCTTGGTATTGATAATATGTTAAAAAGTTTAGAAGCAATTGAAGATCAAGAAACTTTAACAATTTTTATGAAGTTACTTAATACTAAGATGCAAAACTTAAATAATAAAAAGTTGGTGGAGGCAAAAGATGAAAGAAATAATAATTAAATTAAGTGCACCAGAAATTTTGGATGCTTTAGCTGGAATTGATTCTTCTACATTAACTAGTATTTTAAAACTACTTGGTGGGAGAAATAATTTAATCAATTTCTTGGTAGAATATTTTAAAGAGTTTCCTAACGATTTAAAAAATGATCAAAAGAATGAAGTATTTCAATATATTTTATTTGAATGTTCAGGTAGTAGTACTTATAGAGAAGATTGGGAAGAGTTATGGCCTAAGTTAGAAGATCTACCATTAGGTTTCTTAGTGGATGCTTTACAAGCATATAAACCTGGAAAAAATGGTGCTGATGCGGAAGATGTAGCTGTAAGTTGGTTGTTGTCTTGGAAATATAATACAAACGAAGTAACTCAAGAAATATATAATGAGTTAGTTCAATATTTTGATAAAGATAGCTTACCAGAAGCATTAGATAAATTTAAAAAACGAGAGCATTACATTAATGAATTATGTTTATTTGAAGACTTAGATTTTATAGAAGATAATTATACTTATTTTGATTTTGATAAAGAAGAAATCTCTGAAATCTTAAAAGGTATTATTTTAGCTAGAAAATTAGATGATCCAATTAAACTTAGTATTTTCTTGGCTCTCGTAGAATGGTATGCTCCAAAGAAAAATCCTTTTGGACCACAATATAGAAAAGAGTTTATTCTTGAGATAATCCAAGTAGATGATGAATCAGGAATTGAAATGTTTTCAGAAAATTCTTGGGAAAAAATTAGAGAAGAATTTTATGACATAGATTTTGAAATTTCTGCTGAGATGGTTAAAGATTCTAACCAACAAATGATTCAAGTTGAATGTAATCATATTACTAAGATGCAAGAAATTAATCCAAATTATAGACATGATTAAATTTAAGGATTTAAAATGTTATTAGAAAGTAAAGTAAAAGATTTTAGGGCTGCTCTTAGAATATATGGTGAAGTAACGATATACTATAAATATCTTGGAGAACTTAAACCAATTTTTAAAGTAGTAAAAAATGGTAAAAATGCTGTTTCAAAATACACTTTGTCTTGGTTTATTCCTTCAGAAGAAGTATTTAAAAATGGATTTTTTAAAGATTTTCCAGGTAGAGAAATTTCTCAGTTTCAAAATCTTTATGGTATAAATGATGATTTAGAGGAAATTATGGGGTTGATTAGATTTAGTAAAACTTTCTATATTAACTACCCACATATAGATGATTTTCCTTCTGTTAGAGAATTAATGCAAATGGTTGATATATATCTTCCAATAGAAACCCCAAAGACATATGTTTTTACTACAGATAAAACTACATTAGATGGTAGTAAACCAAGTATGAAAAACTTTAATGATTGGTGTGATAAAAATGTATTCTTAGCTCTCCAAAAAATCTTTGAAATTTTTAAAATTCCATACAAATATGAATTTAGATATAATGAAGGTTATCCAGTAATCATTTGGAATTATCTAGGTTGTACTTTAATGACCGAAACTAGAAAAGTTACAATGATGAAAGATGTGGATAGAGAAACCCCAGATGTTTACTATGTTCCATTTACTTCAATTCTTGGTTTAAGAGCTGGAGGAGAATTATCTAATAGAATAGATTTTATTAGAAGTAAATTTGAGGGTGGAGTTTCTTGGGTAGAATTTGAAATTTTTAATTGGATAAAAACACTCAATATAGTTTCGAGACATCAAAATTATATAATTTATCCAGACGATTATCATAACTTTAATTTTCTTCTTAATTACTTTATTGGTCGTGATCCAAATCTTGGTTTTATATCTACCAATAAAGATGTTGATACTGTAATTTCAGAAATTGAAGAAAAATGTTATCTGGAAAATAGAGATGCTGTAAAGAAACTCAACGTAGATGAAGCAATTGTTGGGTATTATAGTAATCATGGTATTTTTATTTTAAATATGGATACTGGAAAGGTTAGATGTCAAAAAATAGAAAATGCTTCTATGATACCAAAATGTGGTTATCATATTTTGGCTATAGATGATCCAATTTGGAGAATAACAATGTATAACAATAATATTTATTATGGTTATAAAATTAAATTATAAAAGGACAAATATGAAGATAATTAATCCAGCTCTATTCCAAAGAGAATTAGAATGGTATGAGGCGTTAAAGAAGGCGCAAGGGTATATAAATGAAGATATTATTTCTTTAGTTGATAGAACAAGAGAACCAGAAGCAGTTACTAACTTTATAGTAAACCATTTGAGGGATTTTAGCTTAGATGTATCTATAGAAGAGCGGGATGAAATACTTAGATATTTCAAAACTATGGAACCAACTTACTATACAGTTAAAGAGTATATTTTAAATTTGGTAGCTAAAGTTTTAGATGGTATGATATTAAAACCATTTAAACAAGCAGCTTGTGTTTTAGTTATGACAATTAATGGTAAAATATTAATGGTAACTAGAAAAGATTCAAATAAATTAGGATTACCAGGTGGTAAAGTTGATCCAGGAGAAACTCCATCGGAAGCTGCAGCAAGAGAGTTACAAGAAGAGACTGGTATGATAATTGATCATGAAACATTATTACCAATCTATGCTGCTTGGGTAGATGGTTATTATTGTCATACTTTTATTGGAGTTAATCCTCAAACTTTAAAACCAAAAGCAATTAAAGATATAGAAGAAGAAAGAGAGTATGAACCAGGAATTATTGTAAAAACTATTCCGATGAATGAAGTAATTGATGTTTCTCATTATGAAATGTATAATATTGGTGCACTACAATCGTTCATATCATATTCTGATAAATTCTATCAAGAAGATAAAGCTACAAAAGAACAAGCTGAGAAATCGGAGTTGGAATGTCAGCCTTCATAAGATTTACAAATATTGATTTAAATATTTGGGATAATGATTGGGAACAAAAGAAGCCGTGGTTTAATATTATGAAAGTTAAACACCAAAACATCATATTAAACATTCTTGGTTTATCTACTAAGTTCGAAGATCCCTTTAAAGTAGAAACAGATTTTACATTTAGAGAAATATTTATTGGAGATGGACATTACGAAACTTTCGATTTACTCAAAGAGTTTAAAAGTGTTGAGCAAGGTTTTGGATTTAAAACATTTGATAAATTGGAAAGTCTTTTAAATGAGTTCGAAGAAAAGTTTCATCCGGAGTTTAAGTATAATGTTAATACAACAGAATATTTGAACATTATTAACAATATGAATAGTATTAAATATTCTAGCAATAATCATTATATGTATTCGAATACTCCAATAATTACTCTTCGTAGATGGGCTTTACCAATTGAATATTCTCCAATTATTGGAAGTAATGATTTAAAATCTATAGTATTATGGTTTAACTCTGAGTCAGAAGCTCTACAATTTAGAGATCAGTTAATGATGGAAGTAGAAGACTTTTATAAAAACTATGCATCATTTATAAAAGAAGTAATTTTAAAAAAGGATTAAAATGCAATCAACCGATGCGATAATAAAAATGAAAATATTTAAAGAGATTTATTTAAGATTATTTATATCTTATAGAAAACTTGATAGAATATATAGATTCTCAGTAAATGATCCAAATATTGATCCAGACATTACTGAAGATAAAAAAGTTAAAACAGCTACCGAGTTTTTTGAGGTAATTAATGAGCTCTCAGAGTGGGTAGAGACTGGGTTAAATATGAATATCTTTACATTTGATGATGATGGTTTTATCGAACCATTAACCGAATTAATTAAAGATATTGAAAGTCATGAAAAATTATTTAGTAAATATGAGATCGAAAGGTGTAAATCTGAAAGTATTGAAAAATTAAAAATTACTTCAAAGAAATATGAGGAACATATTTTTCAATTAATTAAAGATAGTGAAGATTTTCAAAAAGAAGAAATTTAAAAGGGGTAAAATGTTATTAAGTGAACATATTGCAAATTTGCAAAAGTTGTTAGAAGAAAAGGGTGATCAAGATCTTTATACTTGGGTGGATACTAGAGAAGGGACTGTTTATATGGCTAGAGTTCCAGAATTAAAAGTTGAAGAAATTGATGGTAATGAATTTCAAGTTCCAAAAGAATTAAGAAATAAGAACGGTAATGTTCTTATCATTACAAATATGGAAACTGATTCATTTGATGAAGAAACTGATTCTATCCAAGATTTTGATTTAGAAGTAGAGGAGAACTAATGTATCAAGTACAACAACAATTTAATAAAGTAGCAATAACTATTTTTTGGATATTCTTTGCATTAGTTTGTATTGGTTGGTCAGTTGCAAAAGCTGATACTGGAACAGTAGATTCGGTATCTCAATACATTGATTTAAAAAATTGTGATAATCAAGATAGAGTATTTTATACGGTTTGTTGGGATGCTGAAAGAAGGGTTCCGGTTTCTGGATGGACAGAAATTAAAGGTAATTTGATTGATGTAGGTAATACTAAAGCTAGACCAAGTTTTTATAAAGATAAAATTGTTAAAACTATTTCTCCAAGTTTAGTAAATTTACCAAACCATTTAGGTCATACTTTTGCAAACGATTCAGATAATGACTATTCTGTAGAGTCTTTAAAATCTACATATAATATGTTAAATATTACACCAATGGTTGGGCAACTAAATATTGGTATGTGGAGAAAAGTTGAAAATCGAGGTAAAGAAATTGCTAGAAAATATGGTTCGGTGATGTCGATTACTTTAGTTGAATACTTTCCAGATAAAAAGTATAATTTAGTTTACCCTAAAAAGTATACTAGAATTTATAGTATTCCAGAAGTTGGTTTTGAAGAATGTTATTCTGCAGAAAATAAATTAATCTCAGCTCCATTAAATACTATACAAATTGATTGTAAAGGAATTAAAATCCAATGAAAATTTTACAATTAGGAAATGGTGGAGCATTTAATTTTGATCAAACAAATACCAGCTTTTTAATTAAAGCTGAGAATGAAGATCTAATATTATTCGATTGTGGTAGAAATGTTATCGATAAATTATTATCTGCAGTAGTAGAAGATAAAATTAGATTAAGTGATTTAAAATATGTTTATATATCTCATATGGATGATGATCATGATGGAAGTTTAAAATCTTTAATCTACTATATGTATTTTATTGTGGGTAAGAAATTACAAATTTTAATGAACACGGCTATTAAAGATGATTTGATTGAAAGATTAAAACATATGGATGGATTCTATGAGAATGGTAGAAAGATTCATGAGATGTTATATATTGGTGTTCCAGTAATTGGAGCTATAGAAATTGCGGATGGGTTAAAAATTAAACCATTTACTTCTAAACATTCGGTTCCGTGTATGGGATTAGCATTAATGGATAATACTGGTTCAGTTTACTTAACTGGGGATACCGTAGAAGTGTTTAATGATATTAAGGCATGTGATTTACCTTATGTAATCTTCCAAGATTATTCTTCTTGGAATTGTATTGGTAAACAAGTACATTGTTGCACTGAACATTTTATGTCTGAAAAATTAAGAGATTATTTTGCAGATTATAATGGTTTAGGTGATAAAATAGATTCTATGTATAAACATGTAAGAACATGCCATACTGGAATTGTTGACTTTAATGAAGATTGGATAACAATTGAAGAGGCAACTAAAGAAATTGATCCAATTATGGAAAAATTAAAAGATCTATACGAAGAAAAGTATGGACATGATAAAAAAATTTTAACTAAAATTACGGCAGGAGAAAAATAATGGCTAAAGAAATAAAAGAGGTACCAGTAGGTGAAACGGGTAATCCAGAATTTGTAACATTTGTTGGTTGGTATATGCCTATGGGTGAAGTTCAACAAACTGTTGGAAAAGAAGGATTAATTATAAAAACTGGTGAAGTAACTAAAGTTAAAAACGGTGTAGTTTTTTACATATTAGAAGGTGAAACTGGTGAAAGAAAATGCTCAGAAAAATTCATAGATGTAATTAGGGATTTTGGTACAAGCATTTATGGTGTATTCTATAGTGTAATTAATAAAGCTGATGCAATTGATGCAATTATAGAAAAACTAGAAGAAAGAGTAGTTAGTGCTTATCAAGCAAAAAGTCAACTTATTCTACAAAAATAAGTTTTAATTAAAGGGTCTTTATGGCTCTTTAATATTTAATATATAAAAGGAAAATAATGGAAATCAAAAACTTATTTGATTTACCTGAAATCAGGGGTATAGTAAAAACTAGAAAAGCTAAATCCTTTTCTATTAAATTAGTATTTAAAGATTCTGAAATTGCTCAAGACTTTGCTCAAGACGTTCAAGAATTTATTTCAGAGAACGAAGATAGAATATTATATCTTAAAGAAATAATTAACTTAAAAGAAATTTTCGTTTCCGACGTATTTCATAATGTACTGATTAATTATACCTTTGATTCTTTGGAATCTACTAAAGAATTTGAGCAAGGGTTTTCGACTGTGCTAAATGAAGATTGTTCTAATTTATTGACATCAATGTTTTTAAATAATTATACTGTTCGTTCTCGCAACCCATCAAACAAGATCATACTTAACTTACCAATAGATTCTGCAGGTATATTCTCACAAAATGAAATAATTGAATCAGTTAGTTTGAAGAATAATTCGGTTATAATTACTAGAGAACTTGGCTTACATAATGGTAAAGAAGTATTTATGGATATTGATGACTTTAGTCCAGCATTTATAAATATTAGATTAACTAAGTATGGTAATTTGATTACTGTTTTAAAAAGCTGGTTAATTATTGAGAGTATTAAAAAAGAGGCTTTAATTTATTCATCTTGGGCATTAACTCCAGAACATTTTGTAAGTTTTACAAAAGATGGAATTTCTTGTACAATGAATGATAAAATTATTAATATTGGTTTAGCAATTATTAAAGAAGATAATACTATAGTAGAAGTTATACCAGATGGTGAAGATTATAGAATAGTTTCTGAGAAACTAAAAGATACAATTCTTCCAAAAGAAATATTACTTTTTAATTAGGAGTTAAAAATGTCAAAAATAAAAATAGCTTTAATTAGTTGTGTGTCACAAAAGACAACTTATCCAGCAAGGATAAAAGATTTATACGTAAGTCCATTGTTTAAAAAAACTTGGTCTTATGTATTACAATTTGAAAAGCCAAAAGATATTTATATCCTTAGTGCATTGCATGGATTAATTAAATGGGATAAGGTATGTGAACCATATGATAAAACTTTATTAGAAATGTCTAAAGAAGAATCTTTAGAGTGGGCTGAAAAAGTTAAAGCTCAAATGAAAGAAACTTTTGAAGTTGATGGTAACACATTAGATGATTATGAATTCATATTATTTGCTGGATCAAAGTATTATGAAAATCTTATAGATTTTATTCCAAATTATTCTTTACCTTTAGGTAAATTACCAATCGGTAAAAGACTTGGTGCTTTAACAGTTGCTTTAAAAACAAACAAACCTTTAGAAATTGGAGAAAAATAAAATGTTAATTTCAGAATTAAAAGATGGTCAGAAACTTGAAGCATTGGATGATTTGTATTTTTTGGATGTATGTGGTGAAGAAAATGTTTACGATACTGAAGATTGTTATATACAATTAACTGGTACTCATTTAAAACAATTAAGTAAAATTGCTTCTGCTGGAGACATTGGAACATATAATGAAGAATTTAGTTCTATTAAATTTCTACAACCAAAAGAAAATGATCCAAATTATGAAGAAGAATATATATTCTTCGAAGGCGAAGATGCCAAATTAGATTTAGATTTATTTGCCTTAGTAGAAGGAGAATAAAATGATATTCTTAGAATTAAAAGATGGTCAGAAACTCAAAACAACAGATGAAATATTCTTTGTAAAAGAGGGCTCAATTTCAAATGATGATGGTTATGTTCATATTAAAGGTGAACAAATTCGATCTGGTAGAGGTTTAGTTAGAATTGCTAAACCTGGAGATATTGGTGTTTGGAACGAAGAAGATAGATGTGTAGTTTTTACAAATATTAATGAAGAGGGAATTGAAATTAAAAATGATATTAATTTCTCTGATGCATATGAAAATGATTATGATATTGATTTAGATCTATTTCAGCTGGTAGAAGATTAAAATGAGTTCTTATATATTATTATATGATACTAAAAGAAAGATATCGGTTAGAACTACTTCAAATGAAATTGCTCAAGATTTAATGAAAAATGAAAAGACTTTGGTGGAAGTTGCTTGGGTTGGTGGGAGAGATTGTAAAGTTTCAGATGGTTTATCAACGAAAAATTACAATGCTCCAGAATATAAAAAAATAGTGATGGAAGAAAAAGATCAAGCTTTTAAAAAGTTTGCAAAAGGTATTCCACTTAAAAATGAAATATTTATTCAAGGAGAATAAGATGGCTGAGAGAGATGGTGTAGATAGATATACAGAAAGTCAAGGTAAGTTATCAGCGGCTATAGCTATTGCTGCAGATGCTTTTGTTGGAAAATATGATAAAAGTGGTGAACCATATATTTTACATTGTTTAGAAGTAATGAAAAATGTATCAAAATGGGAAGATGATGATTTAAGAATTGCGGCGGTATTACATGATGTATTAGAAGATACCTCAATTACGGCTGGAGATTTAAAAGGTGTTTATGGTTTTAATCAAAGAGTAATATCAACGGTTTTAGCTGTAACATTTAAAAAGAATTGTACAGAAGAAGAATATATGATGCAAATTCTTAAAATTTGTGAAAACCAAGATGCTATTAAAGTTAAGATGGCTGATTTAGAACATAACTCTTTAATTCTTAGAATGAAGGGTATTGATGATAAAGCAATGGCTAGAACTAAAAAGTATCATAAAGCTTATTATATATTAAAAGCTCATCTACTTAAAAAGTAATTATTATGGCTAGTAAGAAAGATCGAAGAGCCCTTGTTGGCCAAACTTGTTTAGAATTTGATGGAGAAAAAGCTGCTGCTATGGATCAAGCTTTTAATAAAGTAATGAAAAAGTTTAGAAGAGAACCAAAGCCAAAAAAAGATAAACCTTTAGAAGCTGAATTTATTTATAGAATTTTATGTACTGCTTCTGGAGTAAAGGTTACAAGATTTAAAATTGGTTCAATAACTCCAAAAAATTATGTTTATCAAAATGGTACTACTAAACGTTCAGTAAAGAAAGAAGATTTGGATATAATATCCCTTTCTAAACCTTCAAATGATCCAGCTCAAAATGCTACAATATGTTATACTCTTAAAAATATTGAAAAAGATCATGCATATAAATTATCATTAATGATAAAATCTTTATGTTTATATAGAAATTATATTAGTGAATATATGAAGTTATATACTAAGTTATGTGCAGAGAATCATGAATTAGAAGGTAAACTTTTTAGAAATGAGATGGACATAGCTATTTCAATCCCATTAACTGAAGGGGGTTTATAGTATACAATTATATAGGAGGGTAAAGTATTTAGGTGCCGTAAGGTTAATTTTTTGACTTAGTAAATAAGTCTATATCTAAAGGGATATTTATGTTAGTATTAGTTTCAGGTGCAGTTGGACAACCACCAAGAGTTTCAACATTTGGTAAAGAAAGAAGAGGAGATTTAGATAAAATCTCTAGCGGTTTAAGAATTCCATTCTTTATTTTAAAAGTTGAAAAATTAGAAAGAGAAGAGTTCTCGAAATTATTAAATGATCTTAGAGCTGTTGCAGTAGAAGATGTTTTAATGGCTGAACATCATAAATTCTTAAAAAAGAAATATAATACGGTTTATGAACCAATCATTTCTAGAATTGTTCAAATAGGATAATGAAATGCAAAATACAGAGAATATCGAAAGATTAACAAACTTAAATTTTATCAATTATGATACAATAGATGCATCAATTAAAAATATTATTGGTAAGCAAAATGATTTCCAAGTTAAGGCTATGAAGCAAGATAACTGGTGGGAAGTAACTGAAAAAGCTGGTAAAAAAGTAAATTATATGATTGCAAATTTAGCTGAGCTTGGTGAAGCTGTAGATTCTATCGATTATAAATGGTGGGGTAAAGAAGTTGGTGATAATATTGAAAACTTTATTACTGAGGGAATTGATTCAATTCATTTCTGTATTTCATACCATTTACAAATTATGGGTGGAAATCAAGAAGCTCTATTAGAACCAATTAAATATGCTTTATTATCAGTAGAAGCTTCTAATCTTATTGAAGCAAGAGATAGTGTAAATAGAAAAGCAGCTTTATATGATTCAATTATTCATTTCAATGGAAGTGCTTCATTAGTTTATATGAAAATTACTGCATTAGATGAAAATGATGAACAAACTGAAGAATGGAAACAAGATATTTTAAATACTATCTATCAAACATATAAAAATTTATTCTCTATGTTATACATTGCAGGTGTAGATTCTTTTGATGAAATTGAAAGAAGATATATGGTTAAAAATGCTCTTAATAACGTTAGAAAAATGAATGGTTATGAAGATGGAACATATGTTAAAATGTGGTTATGCCCACTTGGTGTAGAAGCAGAAGATAATAAAGTTGCTTTAGATGTAATTAAAGCTGCTGGAATTAGTAATTTTGATGAAATTGTAATTTCATTAGATTCATATTATAAAAGTACTGTTGGATTATAATCTAAAAAATTATTAAAAATCTGAGTATTTTAATTTATTTCTATACTTGAAACCATAGAAATCAATGAAGAGATTAAATTTTCAAAAATAAATTTTTATTAAAAATAGTTGTAAAATTGGTAATAAAATATCGGAAATGATATTTTAAAATTAGTTTATTAAATTAGTAGTTATTCGATAAATGGGTAGGGTTTTAATTAACTCTACCCTAAAATATCTCTTTCGATAAATATCATTTCCGATATTTATCCTTTTCGATATTTTAAGAAATATCAATATTGATATTTTACTTTATAGAATCTTAAAAATCTTAAGTAATTGTATGGTTTTTCTAAACAAAACTTAGATAAATAATTTAAAAACTAATTTATCATTATTGATATTTTAAACCGAATTTTACGGGTTAATTAGATAAAAATAAAATTTTGAAATTTTGATATCGGAAATGATATCTGTGAAACAAAGTATAGAAATAAAAATTGAAAGTATGGTGTTTTTAAAATAATATTAATTATTATTTTATATATAAATTATAAAAGGAATATAGTGGAAGCAGAAAGTATAGAAGTACCAAAATTAGAAAATCTTGGTAATATTATTTCATTGGATCCAGAATTTGAAGAAGAAGTTATTCAATTAATAGATTCATCTGAAGTATTTGCTAAGTGGCTGTATTGGATTGAGAGTGACATCGAATTTTTTAAAAAAGGATATTATAAATGTTCGGTAAAAGCATATTCACAATATATGTTAGAAATGATTAAAGGATTGGTTTGTATTCAAACAAACAATATGGATGGTTGGGAATCTAGAAATTTTAAAGGACTCAAAGAAGCTTTTCAAGATATTGATAAGTTAGAATTTGTACAAAAGATTTGGATTCTAGGTTTTGCTCAAGAAAGTTATATAAGAAATCAGAAAGGACAAGAATGAAATTAGTATTTTTAATTGGTGGTGCTGGCTTTATTGGTAGGCATCTTATAGAATCTTTATCTTTAAATAATAAAGTTTCTAAAATAGTAGTAATTGATACTCCTGAACAAATTCAATCTTTATTAGATCATAAAAAATTTGTAAATATTGAAAGAATTGTGGAGTTTATTGGAATGGATTTAAGCGAAGAATCGCTGTCAAAAAGATTTTATGAATTTCAACAAACTGATTCAAATCATGAATTTAAAAATTTACAAGCTTTTGGAGAAATTGATATATTCCATTTAGCTTCTCCAGTTGGTGTTGAAAACCATAAAGAATCTACATTCTATAAAGCTATGGCTATTAATCAGAATGTATTTATGTTTGCTAAATGTATCCAAACTTCTTCTGGTTCAAATATGTATTTTTGGTATACTTCTACTTCGGAAGTATATGGAGAAATTGATTATGGAGAAAATAAAATTCGGCCACAAATTAGATTAGATACTTTTAATAAAAGTGTTGAAGAATTTTCGGGGTTTAGAGCGGATTATATCTATCAAAAGGTTTTAGGTGAACAATTATTTTCTCAATTGAATAATTATTATTCTGTGAGAATTTTAAGACCATTTAATTTAGTTGGTTTATATCAAGATCCAACTAAAGGGGTATTTAAAAAGTTTATTCATGCAATTATAAATAATAAACAAGTAACTGTAAATAAAGATATTAGATGTTATACTAAGATTCAATATTTGCAGGAGCATGTTACTAAATTTTTATCTAGAAAATCTGAGGGTGTAGTTATTGATGATATAATTGCTCCGTGGGCATTTACTAGTTTAACAAGTGAAGAATTATACTTATATTTACATAATCATATTTGTAAGAAGTATTTTAAAGAACCATTTCCAGTAAATTATAAATTGGAAGTTAAGCCATCTGGTGAGATTCAATATAGAGGGATTAGGGAAACATTATCTTTTTCAAGATTTGAATTAGAGTTTGGTCCAACTATAGAAAAGATTATATATATGGATTTTGGGAACCTAGTAAATGATACAGCAACTAAATAAAATAGATATCATTAATGGTAAATTTATTGCTGATCCAGCTTATTGGTCTTTAGCATTTACTGGTCATACTAATATTGAAAAATGTTACGATGAAAAACAATTACCTTTTGGTTGTTCGTATAATTGTGTAATTATTAATGGTATTGGAGATGATTCTGCAAATAAAGCATATATGCAAATTAAAAAAGCTATTGAAAAATTTATAGAAATGACTCCTGGTCGGGAAAAAGTTATTAAGTGGGGAGAAATTCCAGATCCAGAAAATCCAGGTTTTATGAAACTAATATGTCTTGATGAAAGTTATTCTGGAAAGAGACCAAGAATAATTGTTGGTATGGCTAGGGGTGTAGATGAAATTGCTGGATTAGTTGCAATGGATATGGGATTAGATATAATATGTTGTGTACCACATTCTATTAGTTGGCATCAAAATAGACAACCAACAAATAAGGGTAGAGTACAAGCATTATTCTATGAGAGATTCCTAAATTATCCAAAAGCCTTCTGGTTTGAAATTAAGAAAACGTATTCTAGTGGTTGGCCATTTGCTAACTTTGCTAGAAATGCGTTTATGGTGGATTTAGCTGATAAAGTATTATCTTTTAAATGTTATGATTCTGCTGGAACGGATCATTGTATTAAATATGCTAAATCTCAAAATAAATATGCTGGTAATATACCAAAGGATTAATATGGAAGCATTTATACAAACACATAGTATTGAAGTAATGGTTGGTTTAATCGTTTTTTCATTTGCTGTTATGTTAAGTATGTTAGGTTAATATGAGTAAAGTAGATGAAGTAATTTCTAGGATTAATCCTGGTAGAAAAGTGGATATGAATAAAATATGTCCATATATTAAAGATAAATGTTTGGGGTCTGAGTGTAATGCTTTTTCTCCAGACTTTGGTATCAATGTTGTTGATCAGAAAGAAGTTGATAGATACATAGAACAAGGTTTTGATGATTGGCAACAACAGTTGGAAAAAGAAGATTGGGTATTAAATACAATTATTGAACATCCAATGTTACATGCTCCAGATCAAAAAACTTATGTATTTACTAGAAAGAATTATTATTCTGGTGGTGAAAAGTTAGGTAGATGTATAATTGGAGGTAAATTATGAGATTATTAATTCAAGAAATTGAAAAGAAAAATAATTGGGGTAAAAATGAATTAACTTTATTACTTAGTGCAACTTCTTCAAAATATGCTAAACAAGCTATGGCTTCGGATGGTATGTTAAGTGATTGTATTAAAGAAAATATTAATTGTGATACTATCAATTATATTATTGGTAAAGTTCAAGAAAAAACTTCTTGGGGTAAAAATATAATTCTAGATATGATGTTTAGAAAAATGGCTGAGGAATTATCATGTTAGTTGGTTCTGGTCTTCGATCTTTAGATATGGGATTCCGAGCAGTTACTGGTCAATCTTTAATTGAGTCAGCGATGTCGATAATCAATGATGATAGAAACTATAGAAGAACGATTGAAAGTATTACATATAAAGGTAAAAATAGAACTTTTAAAAGAAAGACTTCTAGAAAAAGGGTTCTTCATAAAGGTTGGGAATTTGATCAATTCAATGCAATGATAAATACTATGAGTAGGTGGTATTAATGAAGTTCAAAAAGAGGAAGTTTAAAAAATCATCCAAAGTTTATATTAATCGTAAGTATTACTTCGATGTAAAGTTTACTTTTATAGAAAAGCATAATAAACCAATAATAGGGTTTTTTAAAAGATGGTTAGATAATATTGAAAAGACCGTATGAGGATAAATTATGAAACGTTGTAAAAAAATTAAGATTCATTTTAAAAAAGCTAAACCAACATATCTTGACTTTTATATAAAAAAGAAAAGAACGAAAAATGGTAGAGCTCAATTTTGTAAAAAGAAAAGAATATTCCGATTTAAAATTATAACTTGGGATTTGGTTAGTTCTCCATCGTTGTCTAATGCTCAACTCAAAATGACTAATGATGCTTCAAAGAGTCTTCAAGAAAAGTTTCCAGAACATCAAGTATTCCAAGTTCGTGGTTTAGTTGAAGGGGAGATAATTAATATTATGAAAGGGGTAGATATAGAATGAAAAAGGATATATTAATTGTTGGTTATGGTTTCGTTGGAAGTGCGACTGCTGCAATCTTTAGTAAGTCTTCATGTAATATAGATATTTATGATATTAATGAACCATATAATAAACAAAAATTAGAAACTAAAATCGCAAATAAAGATTTTATATTTATTTGTGTTGGTACTCCATCGTTATTAAATGGTAAAATTAATGATTCAGCTGTTATAAATACCTTAGATACTTTGGTTAAAGTTGGATATAATGGTATTACCGTAATTAAATCTACAGTAATGTATTCAAGTATTTCTGAGTATTTTTCTAAGTTAAAAATAGTTATTAATCCAGAATTTTTAAGTCAAAATACTTTTATAGAAGATGCCTTTAGCCAAGAGAGTATCTTACTAGGTGGTAATCCAAGTAATGTTTATAAAGTTGTTGAATTATATAAATATAATACTATTAGAGAAATTTCTCAAAATCCAAATTTAAAATTTAGAATGGTTACTGCGTTGGAAGCTATTCAATTTAAATATATGAGAAATATATTTGGTGCATATTTAGTTACTTTCTGGGAATGGGTTCAAGACTCTACTGGAAATGCTAGATTAATGAAATCATTGTACGATGATTTTAAGTTACCATCAGATATGTCTCAAGTTGGTATGGATGGATATAGGGGATTTGGTGGAGCATGTTTTCCAAAAGACGTGGCCGCGTGGAATGGAGTCTACGATGACAATTTGACAAATTTCCTTATAAAATATAATGAAAGTTTAAAAAATGGTAACAACTGAAAGTATTGGGAGAGAAATATTTGATGATCATTGGTATGTTATGAAAAGAATTTATAAATGTACTAAAAATGGTAGAAGATATAGACATGGAATTTTAGTATGTCGATGTGTTGGAACAAACTTTAAAGATAGGACTTTTATTAAACCTGGTCGGTATAGAAAAGTTAAAAATTATGCTAAGAGACAAAATGGAGAAGAATAATAAGAAACCTTTTATAAGGTCTTCGGGAATTTCAATTGGTTTAGCTACTTTCTTAGTGGTTGGACTTGGTGGTTGTGATGGTTCAAATGATTCATTAGCGACTAAACAACAAAAATGTAAAAACCAAGAATATAAAAATCAACATCAAGAGGATTGTGAAGATATATCTAGAAGATTTGGTAATACTAGTGTTAATAATACAAATAGTAATTCTCATAGTTCTGGTTCTTCTTGGGTTCCAATGTGGATGATGATGAATTCACATTCTGGTTATAGTTATAGTTCTGGAAATAGTTCTAAATCTTCTGGATTTGTTTCTGGAGGAAGTCATAGTTCTAGTTCGGGTGGAAGTTCTGGAGGTTAAGTATGACACAAATTCATACATCAAGACGTGATTCAAATAGGGAAGGCTTTTTAGCTGACCCATTAACTATGTATAGTATTGATAATATATTTGGTGAGGCTTTTTCGATGTCTATGTTTCATAAGTTAGTACTTGGTGAATATAATATAGACTTGGATTATATTTATGATAGGTGTGAAGAATCTCATTTTAACTTTGAAAAAGCGTTAAAGTTGGTTTCAGATACACTTTATGATAATAGTAATATATTTATAAAGAATAAACTTATCTATAAATATTTTCATGAGGTTGGTTTAGAAATAAGTTCTCTTTCTAGAAAGGTTAGAGATTACTTAGAAGAGTTGGTTGATATTTCGGATATTGATACTGCAAATTTATCTAGCAATCATATAACTAATATTATTAAAAATAGATATAAGAATACTTTAGATGAATATGCTAATTTTGGTAATGGTGAAAGTCATGACGTTGATGGATATATGGATACTCCAAACTTTAAATTACTTAGATGTATAGATGATTTTTTATATAATCATTTAGATGTCTATCGAAAGTTGGTTCCAGATATTTCATTATCTTTTAATACTGTTGTAAAAAATACTTATAGAATAAGATTAGCTAAAAGTAATAGGATATTTAATTCATTTCTTACTTCAGAAACTAGTCCAATTATAAGAAATACATTGTACAATGATACAACTAGAACAACTGGTTCAACTATAACTATGATTAGTACTCCAACAAGTACACCATCGTATTTACAGAATACATTTACTACTAATCAGACCACCAGTACTACGAATACTTCTAATTTAATAAATTCTGCTGGTTTTGGTTGGGAAGATTTATTAAGGAGTTCTGATCAATATCGAAGTCATATTCAACTAAAAGAAAAAGCCCAACCTAAGCTTAATAAAAAGACACCAGGTGTAAAGATTTTAAATAAATCTTTAAAAATTATTAGAAAATTCTTTCAAGCTAAAGACTTAGATGATTTCTTAAAATGTTTAGAAGTAACGATTCCAGGAGAAAGATTTAATTATGGTTTTAGATTAAGAAAAAGAAGTGATTTAATTACTTATTCTAATTCGATGCGAAACTTTTCAATTAATTGGGATTTAAATATTTATACAAAAGATGAACAAAAAGTTGCTAGGGCATGTGTAACATTTAAAAATAGCCCAATTTTAGATCAAGTATTATCTGCGTATCTTTTAATTAAATCTGGTAAAGAAGATGAAATATTAATCAATTCGGGATTCTTTGATCAGGAACCATTGTATGATACAATATTAAAACCATTAGTTAATAGTTTAAAAGAAAAAGATAAAGCTAAGAAAATGGATGAAGATAGGTTAGCTCCAATCTTTGGACAAGAGACTTTAGATGGTTCAGATAGATATCAAAATATGAGAAGAAATAGATATCTTGAACATATTAGAAATCAAGCTGAAATAAGTACGGTTATATCAAATTGGATTAGAGATTATATATTACCAAGAGGATTCGATTGGAATTTATATAATTACACCACTAACTTAGATGTATCTTTTGGTGAGGCTGTAGATTACGAAGCCTTTAATTTATTCAATATTACGGTGTTTGATTATTTAGTTAAACCTTTAACTTGGAAAAAAGATCTATTCCGATTTAAGAATAGAATATTATTAGAACCAGATCCAAAAAAAGAAGTAATTAAAAAATTTACTCCTCTAGTGAAACAACCAGTTAGATTAACTATTTAGTCTAATTAATTTAAATTATAAAAGGAAAAAGATGGCACAAAGTCCAAAACATACAATAACATTTTTAAATTGTTATGGTGATTTAACAGTAACTTGGGATGAAAAAGATTCAGCTAAAATGGAATCTAGAATTCAAAAATTATTAGATGAAGGGTATCAATTTTTTATAGTTAAAAAAAGATTTCTCTTACCATCTAAAAAATTACCAATTAGATCTCTCAGAGATTTAGAAAAAAATGAAGTAACCGCTGCGGATAAAACAATTGCTGCTCTATTTAGTGATATTGATGGAGAAGTATGTAAAGATGAGAATGATTCATATGATGTAGTAAAAGGATCAAGTAATCCAAAAGAAATTGTTAAATCTGAAGCTGTGTGTTCTAAACCAGCTACTGCTGGGTGAAGAAAATGATAGTTAGAAAAGAATTTTTAATTCCTACATTTTTTAATGGAAGTCCAATTCAACTTCCAGTATTAGATAAAGAATCGTTTAATATATTTTTTGAACCAAATGATATTCTGAGTTCAAGAGTAGATAAGATTCATTCAATGATGTTTCTTTATATTAAAGAGGGTGATGGACATTGTCCATTAATTAAATGTAAAATAAATTATAACATGCTTGGAATGGAGTTTGCAACGACTGGTTATGAAGAAAAATATTTTATATATGATGAAGTTACAGATTCAATGTGTGCAAATTTTTTCCAACAAAGATTAGAAAAATATGCTGCTTATCTTGATGGATATTTTGGTAAATGTTATGATGAAAGAATTAGTAATAATAAAAAAGGTTTAGAATTAAGTTTCATAACTGAGTTCTTTGAAAAGATTGGGTGTATGGGTCAATATTTAATTCCAAAAGAAGATATTCTTAAAGAAATAGGTAGTGACTATGTTATAACTCATAAAAAATTCTGTTAGGAGGAATTTATGGCTGTGCCGGGAAATAAAATTTACTTTGGTAAATTAGTAAATGCTGAAGTTGATATGGTTTGGGTTGCTGGAGTAGTAGCAGATGATAGAAATCATGCTTTAGATAGATTACAAGCAAATATTGATGATACAGAAATGGAATTAATTGAGTTGTCTGTAGATCAAGAAAATAAATATACATTATTTGAAGATTTAGATGAAGAAGAACAAAAAATTTTTAAAGATAATGATTTCTTTTTATATGATCCAGATTCATTATGCGAATGTTAAATAAAATCTTATTAAAGATGACCCCAATACTTGAAAAAGATAAAGCTTGGAAGATGGCTTTTAAATCCAATAAACAGAGATCTCGGGCTATAGAAATCCTTAAACAAATTGGTTTCGATGTTTCAAATGATTTTACAAAAGATTGTGGTTACTTATTTTTGAGCACTTATGATAATTTAAAACTTGGAGGATGGGATTGTAAAGAAATATACAATGAAAGATCGAAAGATATTAAACCATTTTCATTTAATAAATTATTAGAATTATATAATTAGGAGAAAAAGATGCCTTATATAAAACATCATATTAGAGAAAAAGTAGATGAACAAATTGGATCTTTAGGAAATTCGATTAAAGCTACTGCTGAGTTTTATGAAACTCATGTTGATGGAACATTAAACTATACAATTACTAAATTAATCGGTGAAGTTTATGGTCCAGTGGAAAAGTTAAAATATCATGACTTTAACGAAATTATTGGAATGTTGGAATGTTGTAAATTAGAATTCTATAGAAAACAATGTGCTCCATATGAAGATATAAAACTTAAAGAGAATGGTACAGTTCTCGGAGAGCAATAATGGGAAATTTGAATTATACTTGGAAATGTAATTGTGGTGGTGTAAATTTTTACACTAGTATATATTGTGAACATTGTGGGGGAACACATAGTGGCAAAAATTAAAAGTTTTAAAAAAGAGTTTACTATTAAACTTGGCGAATTGAGTGAAAATATTGTAACATATAAATTTAAAGATCCAAGAGATGCTTTAAAATATTTGGTAAAACATATTCGAGTTTTACCAAGACAAGTTATTGATGGAATTTTTGAGTATATTGAACTAGAAGGATTTTATAGTCATTTATTTAATCCTTTAGAAACTTATTACTATTTAATTATGGCTCTACAATTGGATTGTAGAGTTGGTGTGGTTCAACCGTGGTTTAATTCTATAAATGAATTTTCTACTATCGTTGAAATTGAAAATCTTTATAAACATTTAGAAAATGAGATGACACTTTTAAATACAGTCAATAGAGAATCTCATAAATTTGCAGTAGCTAATACTTGGGGTATTTGGAATGAATCAAATTCTTCTAAAATTAGGGATGAGTTAAATACAAGTGAAATAGCTTTTAATCAAAAAGATATCATGAGATTAGCAATCGATGCAGATAACTTATTTGGAAATAACTACAAAGGAAGAGAAGTTAAAGAAGCTTTTGGATTTATGTTAGGTAGAAGAATTTGGAGAGTAAGATTTCATGATGATTCTTGGATACTTGCTGCAGATCATGGTAATGGTTGGTATTATCCATTAACTGATTTTAATAGTTATAAACTTATTGAACCTTTCAGATTCTAAAAATGAAAGATAAAAAAATTCATTATGAAGTTACAGCTAACCAAATAGTTGGAATTCTTGTTGGGTTTATAATTACTCGATATTTGACAATACCATTATTAGCTTATTTTGATCCAGATTGGGTTGCCGTTTTTATAACTTTTGTATTTACTGCATTTAGTTATATTAGAACTTATGGAATCCGTTGGATTTTTAAACACAAATTTAATGAAAAGTAATTTTTGTTAAATTTCAAACATGATAAAATTCAAAAGTTATCATAGAAATATATTTAATATGGAGGAAATAGAATGGATAAAGAAATTAATCCAATAGATCCAAAATTAGCTATGTTAGATAAACTTGAGGATATTGATAATAAAATTTCAGTTGTTGCAATAAATATGGAAGAATTGATGTTTAAAATTGAACATTTTAAAACTAGGATTACACAAGAAAATGTAATTCAAAAAGATTTATTGTTTAGTGAAGATTATAAATACGATACCACAAATTCAGTTGTACGTAGTAAACTTTGGTGGTTGTATAAAGAATGGGATACTTTAAATCTAGAAGATTTAACATTCTTAATGGATGGGTTTATTTATTGGGATAAGAAAATATTTTCGGTTGAAGATTTTTATAAAATACTATTTTTAGAAGTAGTAATAGAAACTAGAATTGCAATATTAAAAAATAAACCAATAGATTATAAATTAGATGATCTAGTTAAAGAAGCCCGTAAGTATGCAATTGCAAATGCTTGGGAAAAATATTATCTTGAAAACTCGGATATTGAATTAGAGGAAGAATTAGAACATCCTTTATTGATAGAGTTTAAAGATACCTATTTTGGAAGGCCAGTTTTAGAAGTAAGAAAATTCAATCGTTTTGATAATATTAACAAAGTATTTATTGGAGAAAATGAATGGATTTTAACTTTTAGTTTAGGAAGTGGTTGGCAATTAGCTATAACAAAACCAAACTCTTATTATACACTTAAATGAATAAAAAGAGTATTGGTAAAGCAATCAAAGTTAGAAGAAAACAGTTAAAACTAACTCAGAAAGATCTTGAGGATTATTCTGGGGTTTGTTATACTATAATTTCTTCTATAGAGAGTGGTAGTAATACTACTATGGATACATTAATAAAATTAATGGAACCTCTTGGTTTAACTTTAGAAGTTAAAGTCAAAAATAAATTATAAAAGGATTTATAGTGAGTACGGAAAGAATAGTAAGTGATGAAGAATTGAATCAAGTAATTGAAGATAGTGAAAATGGTTCTTGTGAAAGTCTTTTGGATACTGCAGAAAGAAATTTGCCAAAATGTTATGAATTAGATGAAACATCTGGTGCAATTGCCTTAGATACATATATTATTAATTTTGATTTTAGGGATAATGCTTCACATTTAGAAGAGATTCTTAAAAAAGTACCAGTAGAAAAATTCATTGATAGATTAAAAGTATTGGATAATGAAGATTTCTTAGGTAGAAATTATATGGGTGCAGTAGAAAAAATGCAGGGATCAATTATAGCATTTATTGATGCAATTAATAAAGCTTGTAATCTAAATATAAAATATAAAGATTCTGTAGATTGTTATGAATTTGATTTATGTTTTGAAACTCTTCAAGATATGTATGATAATATTCAGACTCTAGAAGAAGTTAAAACAAACTTTATGGATGTTTATACAAAAATGATTAAAGAAATCATTGCTGCAAATTATAAAATTAATCCAGAAAGGGAAAATGATATAATTTTAGAAAATACATACTTTAAACTTTTAAAAGATGGGGAAGCATTTTCTGGGTTAACATTTAAAACAATTGAAGATTTAAGTACAGTTAATGAAGGTAAAGGTTATGACGCATTTCCTTCAGGAATGGCTATGTTTATGAATAACAATGGTGTTAATGGTGGAAGAGTTTATTTTGAATTTCCAAAAGTTGAAGATATATCTGATAAAGAAGTTGCAAATGGCTAAAAAAGTAAAAGATGTTAATTCAGAAATCTTAGATACTACAGATGTAGTGGTATCTAGAGTTTACGATTTCTTTGTAAAAGGATCGTTTTTAAATTTTACAGATTATGATGAAGAAACAGTTTCTCCAGAAACAAGACTGGATGAATTGGGTTTAGATAGTCTGGACGTTTTAGAATTATGTATGGATGCAGAAATGGAATTTAATTTAGATATTAAAGATGAAGAATTCCAAGATATTTATTCTGTTGGTGGTTTAGTATTAATGGTATCAAATAAAATTAAGGAAAAAGAATGAGTAAAAATAAAGCATATAAATGGTTAATAGATAAACAATTTGACTTTTGTTTTGGTCATAGAGTATGGAGCCAAGCTCTCGATACTAAGTATTCTTTGGATGGTTGCTTAGCTTGCAGACACCTACATGGGCATCAAGGTAAAGTTAAATTATTTTTAGGGGCAAATGAATTACAAAAAGGGATGGTAACTGATTTCAAACATACAAACATTTTCAAAAAATGGTTAGATGATATTATGGATCATAAATTTATTATCGATATGAATGATCCTTTATTTAATTCTATGTGCTGCGAATTAGTTTTTGAGGGTGGTATGGATGATGCAATGTCTCATACTATTCATGATAAAAATTATAACTTTTGGCAATTTACTGAAAAATATGTTGATGAGGTTTTGGCTTCTTCTGATTTTCATGGTTGTAGTGATGCTGAAAAACAAGCTATTCATGAAAAATATGAAGGTTTAATTATTGTAGATTTTGTTCCAACTTCTGAAAACTTATGTAAATGGTGGTATGAAGTTGCAAATAAAATGTTAAATGGATTAGGAATTGATGTAGTTGCAGTAGAATATTGGGAGACTCCAAAATCTCATTGTAGATATCAACCAGAGTAATAAATGGATTTAAGTTCATTCGATAATTATAAATCCTCGGTACAAGTGCATTGGGATCCAATAAATAATAATGTAAATAAAGATGAAATTATAGCTAAAGTTTTAGATTTTTATAATGAAAAATTTAGTGGTACTATTATATTTAAAGATTTGATTTTTAAATATCGGTCGATATTTCCAGAATTATTTAATTCCGAAGATAATATTAAACATAATATTTTAATAAAAGATCCAGATATTAATTATTATAAAGTGAATTTAGATTTACTTAAATCAGTTAATGATTTAGAAGATTATAAAAAATTAATTCTGGTGGATTTTCCAATAGAACTTAAACCAAAAGTTAATGTTAAATGGTGGCATGATTCGCTTAATATTTTATTAAAAGATCTTCCAATAATATTTCATATAGAATTAGTTGTTGGTAATAGAACTTATAGATATCCGGAGATATAAATGGCTCAAAAAAATAACGTAGAAGTTTACAAAAATCTTAAAACAGATTTAGAGGCTCGAATTGTATATGAAGATTTAGATGGTGAGTGTTTTATGAAAACTGAAGATGGTATGGAGTTTATAGTTTTAATTTCCATGCCAGATGATAGTGGTTGTTGGTATGAAGATAATCGTGGTGACGAACAAAGTATTGAAATTAATCAGATATATCTAAATAGTGAAAGATACAATAGAATGTTAGAAATCAAACAAAGAAAAGGTTGGTAATGTTACAATTTGTTCCTATTCCAGCTAAAGATATTAAAGCTGGTGATAAGGTATTAAATACTTTCTTTAGAAAGTGTGATACCGTTTCAAGTTCTTCTTATGATGGAAAATATTATACTATTAAATACACTAGAGATGGCCGTCAAGATGAAGTATCTTCATCATTTCAGTTTCAAGTTTTAATAGATATTGAATCAACATTATAAGGAGTATTATGAGTGATAAAATTAATAATCCAGATAAAGTTCCTTGCCCATATTGTGAAGGGAAAGGCTTTAAAGATTGTAGAGGAGAATCTACAAAAGATATTCTTGGTGTTGGAACTGTAAAATGTTGGGTATGTAAAGGTACTGGCGAAATTCCAAAATTGACTCAAGTTCAGGATTTACTTTTTGAAGCATATTCTTCTGATTTAGCTAGTCTCAGACAAAAATGTATTTGGAAATTTTCAATACTGGAATTACAAGAAGCTATAGTTGAACAAATTAAAGGTTTTAAAGATTCTATTGCTAATGAAAAAGAAGAAAAATATATAATAGATGAGTATAAAATTCATCTAGAAAGATTCAAAGAATGGTCTGAATATTTTATGATGGAAGCTAGAGCCCTAAAATACACATACGAAAATATATAAAATCAAG